>Ga0310821_100074_pt1 | contig 147046 bp, 127 predicted proteins | sample P4_ome_FD_201300 | JGI IMG/M metagenome (GOLD analysis project Ga0310821, IMG submission 201300) | Sorghum-adapted microbial communities from Joint BioEnergy Institute, Emeryville, California, United States - P4_Day56_Rep1 | ecosystem: Engineered > Bioreactor > SSF (Solid state fermentation) >...
GGCGGTGTCATGCTGGCCCTCTACGAGCGACCGCACCTGGCCGTCACCTCGGCCCCCGCCGAGTCCCTTCAACGAACACCCATCAGGCATCCGCAATAAGGATGGTGCCCTAGTGACCCCACCAGAGCAGTCCCGGCAGATGGATACCGGCGCACCCGACCCCTGGAAGAGCTTCCGGGGGGTGCTGGCCGGCACGCTGATCCTCGAGGCGATCGTGGTGCTGCTGGCCGTTCCGGTGGTGGCGCGGGCCGGCGCGGGGCTGACCCCGGCCAGCGGGACCTATCTGGTCGGCCTGGCCGTGGTCATGGTGCTGTTCACCGGGGTGCAGCGGCGGCCCTGGGCGATCTGGGCCGACATCGCGCTGCAGGCCGCGGTCATCGCCGGGTTCGCGGTGCACGGCGCCATCGGATTCATCGGGGTGCTGTTCTTGGTGGTGTGGCTGTTCATCGCTTACCTGCGGTTCGAGGTGTTGCGGCGCCAGAAGCGCGGCCTGCTGCCGGGCCAGCAACCGCCCTCCGATTAGGCTGTCGGCCGTGACTGAACCGACTGAGCGGACCCTCGTGCTGATCAAACCCGACGGCGTTCGGCGGCGTCTCGTCGGCGAGATTCTCAGCCGGATCGAGCGCAAAGGCCTGACCATCGCCGCGCTGCAGCTCACTCAGGTCAGCGAGGAGCTGGCGCGCAAGCACTACGCCGAACACGAGGGCAAGCCGTTCTTCAACTCGTTGCTGGAATTCATCACCTCCGGTCCGGTGGTGGCGGCCATCGTGGAGGGGCCGCGGGCCGTCGCCGCGTTCCGTCAGATCGCCGGTGGCACCGACCCGGTCGACAAGGCCGCGCCGGGCACGATCCGCGGTGACTTCGGACTGCTGACCCAGGACAACCTGGTCCACGGCTCGGACTCGCCCGAGTCGGCGGCGCGCGAGATCGCGCTCTGGTTCCCCGGCTCGTAGCGAGCCGGCTCAGCCGGCGGACGGCCCGGCGGTAGGCGTCGCGGCGCCGTCCGACCGGGCTGCCCGGGGGTGTGACCGGGCCGTTCTCAGTCCGTGACCGAGCTGAAAGCGCAGGTCAACCTGCGTAGTCGGGATGCGCGCCCCGATATGGGATACTGGGGTCGGGTTTCCGGTCACGAGACGGGCCGGTGGCCCGAATGAAGACTTAGACGTGCGCGACCATCGCCACGTGTGGGGTGACGAGCGCGCCTCGCGCGTGCGCATGCGGCGCCGACCGTCCAGCCGTCATTCGTAACAGGGCGTCGAGACGGTTCCCGCAGGAGCCACTCGGCGCGAGACCATAACAAGCTCGGGAGCTAGCACCCGGGCCCATAGCGGAAGCCCTCGCGTGGCCGCGACATTCGCGCCCGGGGGCTTAGAGGAGACTACGTGGCCGACAATGAGAACTCTCCAGCCCAAACCCAGGACCTATCAGCAGGAACAGCGCCAACCGAGAATAGTCACCCCGGCGATTTCGGGGTCGATTCACTGACTCCGGGTTCCTCCGGCGGTGCGCTCGGTGCGCAGGGCGGTCAGGAGGCGGCAGTCGGTGCCACCGGCCCGGCGGATGCCGCGCCCGAGGTCGGCACCGATATCCAGCCTGAGGTGACGTCGGTGGAGCCGGCTGCGCCGGTGCGGACCGGGGACGTCCGGATCGGGGACGTCCCGGCGACCGGGCAGCCCGACGGCGCCGCCCCGGATGACGCCGGGCCGGTCGTTGAGACCGCGGAGGCCACCGATGCAGACGCCCCGGTGGACCGGGGCGCCCCCGCGGGCGAGGCAGCCGACGAATCCGACGAAGCGGACCCGACCGGCGGCGCCACCGCGGTCGGCGGCGAGGAGGCCGGCGAGGCAGCCGACGCCGAGCCCCAGACCGACGCCGAGTCGCTGGCCGACGCCGAACCGGGCCCCGAACCGGAGGCCGAGGCCGACGAGGACGTCGAGCCCGAGGTCGAAGCCGGGGACGGCGGGCCCGAGAATGCCGGGCCCGAGGACGAGGCCAAGGACGAGGGCGAGGACGAGGCCGGGACCGAACCCGAGCCGCAGTCCTCGGGGCCGACCCTGACGATCCCGGACGACCCGAACCGGCCCGCCTACATGCCGCTGTTCGTCGCCCCGAAGCCGATCCAGGTCGACTACGACGACTCCGAAGACGACCTGTTCGACGACGAGTTCATCCCCGACCTCGAGGAAGAGCAGCTCGAGCGTCCGACCAGCCGGCGCCGGCGGCGGGGCCGTCGCGGCCGCGGCCGCGGGCGCGGGGAACAGCCGGTCGTCGACGAACCCGAGTCCGACGTCACCGAACCGTCCGGCGGCAAGGACACGCAGGACGACTTCGACGACTCGGACGACTCCGACACCGCCGACACGGACAGCGCCGACACCGGCGACGACCGCGGTGACGAGGACAGCGCCACCACGACCGAGGGCGGCACCACCCGCCGCCGGCGGCGGCGCCGCCGCCGCAAGAGCGGCTCCGGCGAAGACGGCGAGCCCGCCACCTCACCGGACGACCCGCCCAACACCGTCGTGCACGAGTGGGAGCCGCGCCAGCCCGACAAGGATGAGGAGATCCAGGGCATCAGCGGTTCGACCCGGCTGGAGGCCAAACGTCAGCGCCGCCGGGACGGCCGGGACGCCGGCCGCCGCCGCCCGCCGATCCTGTCCGAGGCCGAGTTCCTGGCCCGGCGCGAATCGGTGGAACGAATGATGGTGGTGCGCGACAAGGTGCGCACCGAACCGCCGCACGAAGGCCAGCTCTACACCCAGATCGCGGTGCTCGAGGACGGTGTGGTCGTCGAGCACTTCGTGACCTCGTCGGCGCAGGCGTCGCTGGTGGGCAACATCTATCTGGGCATCGTGCAGAACGTGCTGCCGTCGATGGAGGCCGCGTTCGTCGACATCGGCCGTGGCCGCAACGGCGTGCTGTACGCCGGGGAGGTCAACTGGGAGGCCGCCGGCCTGGGCGGCGCCAACCGCAAGATCGAACAGGCCCTCAAACCCGGCGACTACGTCGTCGTGCAGGTCTCCAAGGACCCGGTGGGGCACAAGGGCGCACGGCTGACCACGCAGGTGTCGCTGGCCGGTCGCTACCTGGTGTACGTGCCGGGTGCCTCGTCGACCGGGATCAGCCGCAAGCTGCCCGACACCGAACGGCAGCGGCTCAAGGAGATCCTGCGTGAGGTGGTGCCCCCGGATGCCGGGGTGATCATCCGCACCGCCTCCGAGGGCGTCAAGGCCGAGGACATCAAGGCCGACGTCGAACGGCTGCAGAAGCGCTGGGCCGAGATCGAGGCCAAGGCCAACGAGGTCATGGCGAAGAAGGCCGGCCAGGCCGTCACGCTCTACGAGGAGCCCGACGTCCTGGTCAAGGTCATCCGCGACCTGTTCAACGAGGACTTCACCGGACTGATCGTCTCCGGCGACCACGCCTGGAAGACGATCAGCGACTACGTCAGCACCGTGGCGCCCGAGCTGCTGCCGCGGATGCAGAAGTACGAACCCGCCTCACCGGACGCCCCCGACGTGTTCGCGGTGCACCGCATCGACGAGCAGCTGGCCAAGGCGATGGACCGCAAGGTGTGGCTGCCGTCGGGCGGCACGCTGGTCATCGACCGCACCGAGGCGATGACGGTGATCGACGTCAACACCGGCAAGTTCACCGGCTCCGGCGGCAACCTCGAGCAGACGGTCACCCGCAACAACCTCGAGGCCGCCGAGGAGATCGTGCGCCAGCTGCGGCTGCGCGACATCGGCGGCATCGTGGTGATCGACTTCATCGACATGGTGCTGGAGTCGAACCGGGATCTGGTGTTGCGCCGGCTGACCGAGGCGCTGGCCCGTGACCGCACGCGCCACCAGGTGTCGGAGGTGACCTCGCTGGGGCTGGTGCAGTTGACCCGGAAACGGTTGGGCACCGGGCTCATCGAGGCGTTCTCCACCACCTGCACCGAATGCGGCGGCCGCGGCATCATCCTGCACGGCGACCCGGTCGACTCGACGAGTTCCAATGGGCGCAAGTCGGATTCGGGTGGTCGCCGCGGCAAGCGGGGTAAGCGCGGGCGCACCGACGACGTGACGGTGGCGAAGCTGCCTCCGCATCCGCCGGGTGAGCATCCGCTGTTCAAGGCGATGGCGGCCAACCGTCAGTCCGGCGGTGAGGACGGCGACAAAGACCTCGAGCAGAAGGACACCGAGCAGAAGGTCGAGCAGACCGCCGGCGTCGAAGCCGCGCCCGAGGCCGCCGGACTCACCCGCGAGCCGGAGACCGCGGCCGACTGGGACGACAACGGCGACCTCGACGCCGGGGACATCGATGCCGGGGATGATGCCGGCGACGATGTCGAGTTCCTCGATGGCGAGGACGAGACCGATGCCGACGAGATCGAACTCGACGACGACGAGGCGGAGCTCGACGACGACATCGAGATGATCGTCCCGGATGACGCGGACGAGGCCGGGGAGGACACCGGCGGGGCAGAGGACTCCGACGAGGACTCCGGCGAGGACGACGACTCGGTCGAGGACTCCGACGAGGACGAGGCCGGCGACGCGGGTGACAGCCGGGTCGCGACGGCCCCGGTGGACGCCGGGACGGTCCCCGCGGATGTCGGCGCGGACCGGCCGGCTCCCGTCGGCGCGGCCGCCGCGAGCGACCCGGTCCCCGCGGACCCGGCGCCGACCGTGCGGACGGTCGGCAGGCCCCGGCGGCGGGCCGCGGGGCGGCCGGCCGGGCCACCGAAGCCGTCGAGCTGACGGCGGGCGGCCCGCCACCCGGCGGCATCACTCGTGACCTGCGGTGATTTGACCCTCGGGTGGCCGCTCAAGTAGCCTTGAGCAGTTGTCGCCAGGCCCCCGGCCGGCGGCAGTCGGACCCCCAGAAACGCGCGGTCGTGGTCGCGCGCTGGTTAGAAGCGACTAGGAGACACAACACAGATGGCGACGTATGCAATCGTCAAGACGGGCGGCAAGCAGTACAAGGTCGCCGTCGGTGACGTGGTCAAGGTGGAGAAGCTCGACTCCGAGCCCGGCTCCAAGGTGTCGTTGCCGGTCGCCCTTGTCGTGGACGGCGCGAAGGTCACGACCGATCCCAAGGCGCTGGAGAAGGTCTCGGTCACCGGCGAGATTCTCGAGCACGTCAAGGGCCCCAAGATCCGCATCCACAAGTTCAAGAACAAGACCGGCTACCACAAGCGTCAGGGCCACCGTCAGCCGTTGACGGTCCTGAAGGTCACCGGCATCAAGTAAGAGGGCGTTTCAGATGGCACACAAGAAGGGCGCGTCCAGCTCTCGCAACGGCCGCGACTCGAATTCCAAGCGGCTCGGCGTCAAGCGTTTCGGCGGCCAGGTGGTCAAGGCCGGCGAGATCCTGGTGCGTCAGCGCGGCACCCACTTCCACCCGGGCCTGAACGTCGGCCGCGGCGGGGACGACACGCTGTTCGCGACCTCGCCGGGCGTCGTGCAGTTCGGGATCCGGCGCGGCCGCAAGACGGTCAGCGTGGTCCGACCGGAGGCCTAGGGCCCCGCTCCGTCGGCGAGATCGACGCACCGGCGCCGGGCCCTGACGTGAAGCCCAGGCGTTGTCAGTGCGTCCATTTCGTCGAGGAGGAACAAACCGATGCCCCGCTTTGTCGACCGGGTCGTCATCCACGTCAAGGGTGGCGACGGCGGTAACGGCTGCGCGTCGGTGCACCGCGAGAAGTTCAAACCCCTCGGCGGGCCCGACGGCGGGAACGGTGGCCGCGGCGGCAGCGTCATCCTGGTCGTCGATCCGCAGGTGCACACGCTGCTGGACTTCCACTTCCGTCCGCACATCGTGGCGCCGTCGGGCAAGCAGGGCATGGGCAGCAACCGTGACGGCGCCGCGGGTGAGGACCTGGAGGTCAAGGTTCCCGACGGCACGGTGGTGCTCGACGAGAACGGGCGTCTGCTCGCCGATCTGGTCGGGGCGGGCACCCGGTTCGAGGCCGCCAAGGGCGGTCGCGGCGGACTCGGCAACGCCGCGCTGGCGTCGCGCACCCGCAAGGCGCCCGGGTTCGCCCTGCTCGGCGAGAAGGGCGAAGCCCGCGATCTGATCCTGGAGCTCAAGACCGTCGCCGACGTCGGCCTGATCGGCTTCCCCTCCGCGGGCAAGTCCTCGCTGGTGTCGGCGATCTCGGCGGCACGGCCCAAGATCGCCGACTACCCGTTCACCACGCTGACCCCCAACCTGGGTGTGGTGTCGGCCGGTGAGCACACCTACACCGTCGCCGATGTGCCCGGTCTGATCCCCGGCGCGTCCGAGGGTCGCGGGCTGGGCCTGGAGTTCCTGCGGCACATCGAACGGTGCGCGGTGCTGGTGCATGTCGTGGACTGTGCGGCACCCGAACCCGGTCGCGACCCGATCTCCGACATCGAGGCACTGGAGGCCGAGTTGGCCGCCTACACCCCGACCCTGCAAGGGGATTCGACACTCGGCGACCTGGCTGAACGCCCCCGGGCGGTGGTGCTCAATAAGATCGATGTCCCGGACGCCCGCGAACTCGCCGAGATGGTTCGCGACGAGGTGGCGCAGCGGTTCGGCTGGCCGGTGTTCGCGGTGTCCACGGTCACGCGAGAAGGGTTGCGCCCGTTGACGTTCGCTCTGTGGGAGATGGTGGCGTCCTATCGCGCCGCGCAGCCGGAGATCCTGCCGCGACGCCCGGTGATCCGCCCGGTGCCGGTTGACGCGACCGGCTTCACCGTCGAGCCCGATGGCGGCGGCGGGTTCGTCGTGACCGGTGAGCGGCCCGAACGCTGGGTCGCCCAAACGGATTTCAACAACGACGAGGCGGTGGGCTACCTCGCGGACCGGCTGGCGCGGCTCGGTGTCGAGGACGAACTGCTGCGGCTGGGCGCCAAACCCGGCTGTGAGGTCACCATCGGAGACGTGACCTTCGAGTGGGAGCCGCAGACCCCGGCCGGGGTCGACGTGGTGCCGTCCGGACGGGGCACCGACGCCCGGCTCAACCAGAGCGAGCGGCCGACGGCCGCGGAGCGCAAAGCCGCGCGGCGCGAGCGCCGCCGTCCGAGCGGCGGTGACGTATGAGTGCGTACCGGCAGGCCATTCGCACCGCTCGCAGCGTGGTGGTCAAGATCGGCACCGCGGCGCTGACCACCCCGAAGGGGGTGTTCGACACGAACCGGCTGGCCGAACTCGCCGAGGCGATCGAGCGCCGGATGCGGGCCGGCTCGGACGTGGTGATCGTCTCCTCCGGCGCCATCGCAGCCGGCATCGAACCGTTGAAGCTGTCCAAGCGGCCCACCGACCTGGCCACCAAGCAGGCCGCCGCCAGCGTCGGGCAGGTCGCGCTGATCAACGCCTGGAGCACCGCGTTCGCCCGCTACAACCGCACCGTCGGCCAGGTGCTGCTGACCGCGCACGACATCTCGATGCGGGTGCAGCACACCAACGCCCAGCGCACCCTGGACCGGCTGCGCGCGCTGCACGCGGTCGCGATCGTCAACGAGAACGACACCGTCGCCACCAACGAGATCCGGTTCGGTGACAACGACCGGCTCTCGGCGCTGGTGGCGCATCTGGTCGGCGCCGACGCGCTGATCCTGCTCTCCGACATCGACGGGCTCTACGACGGCGACCCGCGCAAGGCGCCCAAGGACAAACCGGCGCGGTTCATACCGGAGGTGCGCGGCCCCGAGGACCTCGACGGGGTGATCGCCGGCCGCGGCAGCCGGCTCGGCACCGGCGGGATGATCTCGAAGCTGTCGTCGGCACTGCTGGCCGCCGATGCGGGGGTGCCGGTGTTGTTGGCGGCGGCGTCCGACGCGGCGACCGCGCTGACCGACGCCTCGGTCGGCACCGTGTTCGCGCCGCGGCCCAAACGCATGTCGGCGCGCAAGTTCTGGGTGCGCTACGCCGCCGAGGCGTCCGGGGTGCTGACCCTCGACGAGGGCGCGGTGCGCGCGGTCGTGCACCAGCGGCGGTCGCTGCTGCCGGCCGGGATCACCGCGGTCTCCGGCCGGTTCTACGGCGGCGACGTGGTGGAGCTGCGGGGCCCGGACGGCACCATGGTGGCGCGCGGTGTGGTGGCCTACGACCACACCGAACTGAGCACCATGCTGGGCCGGTCCACCAGTGAGCTGCCCGCCGAGCTGCGCCGGGCGGTCGTGCACGCCGACGACCTGGTTCCGGCGATCCCGCGGCGCACCCGGGCGGCACGCGCCGCGCAGTGACCGGCGGTTGGTCGGCGAACGTTCAGCGGGCCGGCGTCACCGCACACCGGACGCCGCCGCGCGCATCGCGTCGACCAGTTCCGTCAGCGTCTCCGAACAGCCGGCGTCCACCTTGATCGTCGCCAGATCGTCGCCGCGGGTCGGGCCGCGGTTGATGATCGCGATCGGCATTTCCCGCGCGGCGGCGCGCCGGACGAACCGGTAGCCGGAGAACACGGCCAGCGACGAGCCGGCGACCAACAACGCATCGGCCTGATCGACAAGCGAGAACGCCTGCGCAACAGTCTCTTTCGGAACGCTGTCGCCGAAGTACACGATGTCGGGTTTGAGCATGCCGCCGCAGCGCGGACAGTCCACCACGGCGAACGAGTCGGTGTCCTCCACGACGGCGTCGGCGTCGGGGGCCACCGCGATCGAGCCCACCGTGGCGGCGTGTTCGCCGAACCCGGGGTTGGCCGCCGCCAGCATTTCGTGCAGTGCGGCACGGGTCATCCGGTGCCCGCAGTCCAGGCACACCACCTGCGCGTAGCTGCCGTGCAGGTTGATCACCACGCGGCTGCCCGCCTTGGTGTGCAGCAGGTCGACGTTCTGGGTGATGATCCCGCACACCACCCCCAGCCGTTCCAGTTCGGCGAGCGCCCGGTGCCCGGCATTGGGCAGGGTGGCGTCCATGTGCCGCCAGCCCAGGTGATTGCGTGCCCAGTACCGCTGCCGGAACACCGGATCGGAGACGAACTGTTGGATCGTCATCGGGTTGCTCGGCGGCGAATCCGGGCCACGGTAGTCCGGGATACCGGAGTCGGTCGATATCCCGGCCCCGGTCAGCACCGCCACGCGGCGGCCGCGCAGCAGCGCGGCGAGCTGCAAGGTGTGCACGTCGTCCAGGGTAGGTGCCCGCAAAGTGGCGATCACCCGATGGGCGCCGAGCTCACGGCGCCGGGTCCGCCGGTGGGTCGGCGATCGCCCGGGCGACCTCCTCGACCACCTCGGCCGACGCCGTGTGCAGCGCGGCCCAGTCGCCGCGCCAGCCCAGCACGTGCAGCGCCAGGTCCGCGGTGCGTCGCGGTTGATCGGGCTCGCCCAGACCGTCGGCGCGCAGGTTGGGCAGCGTCTCCACCAGCCGGAACACCAGGTCCTCGTCGATGACCGGGTGATCGGCGGCGGTGTCGCAGTCGGTGAGCAGCCGGCGCACCAGGATGCGGTAGCTCTGACGCAACTCGTTGCGCCGCCGGTGGAACTCGTCGAACCGCGGATCGCGCACCTCGGGCAGCAGGTAGAGAATCCCGAGGTTCCACGGGCTGTCCCACAGCTGCCGGCAGTCCAGGTAGGTCAGTGCATGCAGCAGCACATCCGGTGACTCCGGGCGGTCCAGCAGCCGGTGCGCGGCGGCCAGCGACGAGGCCACCGTGGTGTCCAGCAGGGCCGCCAGCATGTCGTGTTTGGTGCGGAAGTGGTGGTACAGCGACGCCTGCCGCATCCCGACCGCCTCGGCGATCTGGCGGGTCGACGTCGCGGCGAAGCCCAGCGTGGTGAACAGCTCCGCCGCGGCGTCGAGCACCTCGTCCCGCGCGGTGTCGCCCGGGCGTCTGCGTTCCGCCAGGCGAGGACGGCCGCCGGTGTTGGGGGCGCACACATGCCGACCCGGCCTGCCCGACGGGCTCGACACGTGTGCCACCATCACAACCTCCCGGGTCAGGGCCGCGCCGCCGCGAGCGTCGTCGGTTCCGCGTCGGCCACCACGGCCGGCTCGGCGACCGCGGCGCGGCGCGGCGTCACCAGCGCCACCACCACGTAGGCCACCAGCGACGCGGCGGCGGCGATCAGCGTCGACCAACCGTCCACCGCTGTCGACACCCACTCGTTGGGGAAGTACAGCAGTGTGTTGTCGACACCGTAGATCGTCGGGGTGAGAACGAAGTACGTCAACCGCACCGCGCCGCCGACGACGATCGCCGCGGTGGCCGCCGCGGCGCCGCCCCGCGACCAGTACAGGCCGAGCACGAACGGCACCACCAGGCTGACCAACAGCAGGTCGAACGCGAGGGTGAGCAGGATCCCGGTCTGCGGTACCCGCAGCGCCACCAGCGCCGACAGCGCCGCCATCGGCAGCGTCCACCACCGGGTGGCCTTCAGGATCCGCGGTGTCATCACCTCGATGTGGGCGTCGACGCGGAACACGTTGCGCACCATCACCGATGCCGTCGACAGCAGGATCCCGCTGACGGTGGTCAGGGTGGCGGCCAGCAGCCCGGAGATCACCACGATCGCCAGCCAGGTGGGCGCGTAGTCGGCCAGCAGGGTGTAGAGGATGGGGCCGTCGGCCGCTTTGTCACCGACGATGGTGACCGCCGCCAGCGCGACGAACGACAGCGGAATGCACAGCACCAGAATGCCCGCGGCCGCACCCAGGCAGGCCTGCTGTGCCGCCTTCGGGCTGGACGCGGAGAAGACCCGCTGCATCAGGTCGATGGCCACCAGGTTGCCCAGGGCGAGCGCGATGATGGTCGCCCAGTTGATCACCGCACCGGACTCGGCGGAGGTGAGCTGGTCGAGGGCGCCGGGTCCCATGCCCTCGGGCGTACTGAAGCCGTGGGTGGTAGCCACCCAGGTCACCAGGGACGCCACCGCGATGACGTTGACGATCACCTGGGCCACCCCGGTGTAGACGCTGGCGAACATCCCCCCGGTGATCGTGTAGAGCAGCGCCAGCGGCACGGTGATGAAGATGCCCAGCGTGTACGAGACACCGAGGAAGCGTTCCAGCAGGAACCCCAGCGCAACCAGGTTGCCCGCCAACAGGATCGCGAAGCTGCCCACGGTCAGCAGCGACGACACCACCTCGATGCCGCGGCCGAACCGGTTGCGGAAGTACTCCGGCAGCGTGACCACCTTGGCCGCGCGCAATCGTTTGGCGAAGAACAGACCCATCAGCAGCAGGCACAGCGCGAGACCGATCGGCAGGGCTGCGCCGGCCCAGAACCCGAAAGTGGCGGACAGGTCGGCGTTGCCGATGGTGGCGTTGGAGTCCACCGGCTGGGCGATCAGGACCGCGGCCACCAGCACGGCGGGCAGCGTGCGCCCGGCGACCAGGTAGTTGGCGGTGTCGCCGCGTACCCGCCGCGCGGAGATCACGCCGCTGACGGTGAGGATGAGCAGGAAGAGGGCAACGCCGGTGAGGATCATGGCGGACTCCTGGGGGACAGGTGAGTGGATGACGGGGGAGAGGGAGTCCCGGCGCCGTTGCCGGAGGGGAGCAGTCGTTATCGAGTACTGTTGGCGCTCACGGGTTTACGTCCGAAACTGGCCAGCGGGCGGGCGTCGTCGGGCAGGCTCACCTCCCCTCTGGCCAGCCGGTCCTTGAGGTAGTGAAAGCTCTGCGCGGTCTGGGCGAACAGATGCTCGCCCGCGATCACCCGCGGCCGGGCGGGACGACCGTCGCCGACGAAGCGGGGCAGGGGTTCGACGACGGTGTCGTAGTCGACGTTGACGAACAGCGGGAACGAGTAGCGCTCCTCGGACACCTTGCGCACCCGGTGGGTGGTGGCGACGAACTCGCCGTTGCTCCAGATCTCCAGCAGATCACCGATGTTGACGACGAAGGCGTCCTCGATCAGCGGAACGTCGATCCACCGGCCGGCGGAGTTGAGCACCTCCAGCCCGGGTGCGGTGGGCCGCAGCAGCGTGAAGCACTCGTAGTCGGTGTGGGCGCCGATCCCGGGGCGGTCCTCGGCGTCCGGATCGTAGGGATAGTGGATCAGCCGCAGCTGCGACGGCGGCGTCGTGACGTGCCGGTCGAACCGGTCCGCCGGTTCCCCGAGCGCTACTGCGAACGCCCGCAACAGCACCCGGGACAGCGCGAAAACAGCGTCGTACCAAGCGGTTACCGCCTCCCGGAAGCCGGGGAGGTCCGGCCACTGGTTGGGGCCGAGCAATGGGTTGCCGGCCAGGTAGCGGGGGTCGTCGGCGGGCAGGTCGATCGACAGGTCGAACGCCTCCTTGGTGTCGTAGCTGCCCTCGGCGAAGACCTCCTCGCCCGGCGGCACATAGCCGCGGTGGTTGGTGGAGTTTCCGATGTACACGCGCCGCTTCTGGTCATCCGGCAGCGCGAAGAACGCCTTGGTGTGCTCCAACAACGCGTCGAACAACGCGGGATCGACACCATGGCCGACGATCTGCATGAACCCGACATGCCGGGCCGCGTCGCCGAGGGCGTGCACGGCGTCGTGGTAGCCGGGGCCGGTCTCGTCGAACAGCGCCGAGACATCGAGAACGGGAACCTCGGTGAACGGTATTTGCACGGGTGTTCCTATCGCGACAACAGTTGGTTGCAGTGGTCGTGGGTGACGGTCCAGCGGTGACGGACCGCTCGACCGTCGGCGGCGCGGCCGACAACGCTGACCGTCTCCGCGCCGAACTCGGGTGCCAGATCGTCGCCGATCCGGAACGGCAAGGTGGAGCGGGTGATCCGCCACCGGCCGGCCTCGACGGTGCCCAGCGAGATCTCCAGATCGAACAGCGAGCGGGCCCGTTCCGGATCGGCCTCGACGGCCTCGGGCAGCGGGCGGCCCGGTTCGGTGTGCGGGGCGCGGCCGCGCACATACCCGAAGCGGGAGCCGACCCGCAGCAGCATGCCGCGCCGGCCGTCCGGATCGCTCAGCGACAACTCCACGTGCGCGGTGTCGGCGTCGGGCGGGTCGGCCACCCAGTCCTCGTGGTAGTCGCGGCCGATCCCGGTCTCCACCACCACCTCGCCGGCGCGGTGCAGCCGGCCGCGGTCGGGTAGCGGCCCGGGCGGATGCAGATCGACCTCGCGCAGCCAGGTCCACTCGTCGCCGTCGACAAGCACCTGCCCGGCGAACGCCTCCTGCCGGCACAGGGCGAGCAGATCGTCGCGGGACAGCTCGTTCAGCGAGGCCGCGGCGACCTCGGGCCGGCCGGCCGGGGTGCGCAGGTCGACGTACAGTTCGTCGCCCTGCAGCCATTCGACGGCGGTGGTGTCGTCCAGCGGCCGGCCGGGGACCGCCAGCGCGGTGCGCCGCCAACAACGGCGCACCACCTCGTCGCGAGTGACCGGCCGCCCCGCCCGGGTGCGGCGCAGGTAGCCAGGCCAGTCGCGGTGATGGCTGATGTCGACACCGGCGGCGAAGGCCTCCGGAGTGCAGGCGAACCCGACGGCTTCGCTGCCGTCGGCGAGGGTGACCGGACCCAGCGCCATCGGCGCCGGCAGCGCGGCGAGGAAGTCACCGAGCATCGCGGTGCTCAGCAGCCACAGCTCGCCGCCGATCGTCGTGCCGCCGGCGCCGACCCGCATCAGCCCGGGTTTGGGCGGCTCGGTGCGCAGGTCGGCGAGCCGGTAGAGCGGGGCGGTGTCGACCGGCCCGCACCAGCGGGCGCCGCGCTGTTCGAGCTGGTACGCCAGCGGTTGTCCCCGCAGGTGGGCGCCGACCACCAGCAGCCGGCTGGTGTCGGTGATCCGGGCCGGCCACGGGATATCGTGTGGCGCAACGTGTGCCGTGCCGGGCTCGGCGACGCTGTCGGCGGGCACGGTGACCCGCCGGGCCAGCTCCGCCGCGACCGCGTCGGCACCGGTCCGCGCCACCACGGTGACGCCGAACTGCGCGCCGTCGGCGGTGGTTCCGGCCGGCACCGCCACCGCGCACAGGTCCATCAGGTTGCAGAAGTTCGTGTAGGTGCCCAGCCGCGAGTTCACCCCGACCGGGTCGGCGGCGACCTCGGCGATCGTCGGATGCTCGGTGGTGGTCGGGAGGAGCAGCGCATCGTAGCCGTCGAGCCGGGCCAGCGCGGTCGCGGTCAGCTCGGCCAGCCGCACCCGGTCGCGCAGCAGCGTCGTCGCCGACACCCGCCCCGCGGCCGAGATGATCCGCGCGACGGTCGGATCCAGCGCCGGATTACCGGCGGGGCGGTGTTCATCGATGAACGCCCCGACCGCCTCGTGCCGCTCGGCGACCAGACCGCCCTCGTAGAGCAGCCGCGCCGCCTGCAGGAACGCGCTGATGTCGATCTCGACGAGTTCGGCGCCGGCGGCGCGCATCCGGTCGCACGCCGCGGCGAACGCATCCCGCCAGCTCGTCGAGAGGGCGGGCAGTTCGCCGGGCACCGCGACCCGAGGACGGTCCGGTGCGGCCAGCGGCGCGTCCGGCGGCAACGGCCGCGCCCCACCGGCGATGACCCCCATCGCCGCGTCGGCGGTGTCCAGATCGCGGGCGAAGACCGTCACGCAGTCGTAGGACCGGCAGGCCGGTACCACCCCGTCGGTGGGCACCAGGCCGATGGTGGGTTTGACGCCGACGATGCCCTGCAGCGCGGCCGGAACCCGCCCGGAGCCGGCGGTGTCGGTGCCCAGCGCGATGTCGGCGAGCCCGAGCGCGACCGCGACCGCCGAACCGGAACTCGAGCCGCCGGAGATGTACTCGGGCCGGCGGGCGTCGCGCACCGCCCCGTACGGGCTGCGGGTACCCACCAGCCCGGTGGCGAACTGGTCCAGGTTGGTCGCCCCGATGATCACCGCCCCCGCGGCGCGCAGCCGGGCCACCGCGGGCGCATCGGCGACGGCTGCGACGGCCGGGCCGGCCGGGTAGCTCGGGCAGGCCGCGGTGGTGGGGATGCCGGCGACGTCGATGTTGTTCTTCACCGCCGCGACCAGCCCGGCCAGCGGAAGCGGCGAGCCGGCGGCGACGGCGGCGTCGATCGCGGCCGCCTCGGCGAACACATCGGCCTTGGGCCGCAACGCGATCCAGATCTCCGGGCGGTCGACCCGGTCGATGGCGGCGTAGGCGGCGTGCACCCGCTCGACCGCCGACGGGGCGGTCATCGGCCGCTCCCGGGCCCGACGACGACCAGCGGATCGCCGCCGTCGACGGTGTGGCCGGTGGTGACCAGGATCCTGCGCACCACGCCGTCGGCCGGGGCGCGCAACACCGTCTCCATCTTCATCGCCTCCAGCGCCAGCAGCGGCTGCCCGGCCTTGACCGGTTGGCCCTCGGTCACGTCGATGCGCCACACGCTCGAGGTGAACGGCGCGTCGACGCGCTGTTCCCCCTCGGCGAGCACCAGATCCTCGGTGGCAGCGGACGACACCTTGGAGGCGGCGCGCTCGGCGCGGTCGAACTCGCCCGCGGCCTCCCAGGCCGCGCGCTCGGCCGCGAACGCCGCCGACTGGCGGGCGCGGAACGCGGCGATGGAGTCGGCATTGTCGGCCAGGAACCGCTGATGGTCGGCCAGCGAGAACGCGCCTTCGGTGATGTCGACGCTGCCGCGGCCGGCCGCGATGTCGGCGCGCAGGTCCAACAGTTCCTCGGCGGACACCGGATACCAGCTGATGCGGTCGAAGAACCGCAACAGCCAAGGATGTTCGGAATCGAACGCGCCGCGGTGGCGGTGGCTGTTCCACACCTGGGTGGTGCGGCCGACGAACTGGTAGCCGCCCGGGCCCTCCATCCCGTAGATGCACAGGTAGGCGCCGCCGATGCCGACCGAGTTCTCCGCGGTCCAGGTGCGCGCCGGGTTGTACTTGGTGGTGACCAGCCGGTGCCGGGGATCCAGCGGGGTGGCCACCGGTGCGCCCAGGTACACGTCGCCCAGCCCGAGGACGAGGTACTCGGCGGAGTAGACGATCTCGCGCACCTCGTCGACGGAGTCGAGCCCGTTGATGCGCCGGATGAACTCGATGTTCCACGGGCACCACGGCGCGTCGTCGCGGACCCCGGACATGTAGCGGGCGATCGCCTCCCGGGTGGCCGGGTCGTCCCACGACAGCGGCAACCGTACCCGCCGGCTCGGCACCACCAGCTCCGAGGTCGCGGGCAGGTCGTCCTCGATCTCGGTGAGCAGGCCCAGCAGTTTGGGTACGGGCAGCACGTCGGGATCGACGTGCACCTGCAGTGACCGGATGCCGGGGGTGATGTCGACGATCCCGTCGACGCTGCCCTCCAGCCGGGTGTGCAGCGCGTGTACGCGGGCTCGCAGCGCGAGATCCAGCACGATATCGCCGTATTCGACGAGCACGTAGTCGTCGCCGCTGCGCCGGTAGGTGACCTGCGGTGCCCCGTCGGCGCCGTCGCGGCGGGCGAGCACCCCGTCGTCGCCGTCACCGCCGGTGCGCGGCACCACCGGGTTCGCGGCGCCGCGGGCCAGCCCGAGTTCGCGCCGCGACGGTGCCGCCGCGGCCCGGACCGGCACGAACCGCACGGTGTCCCCGGGCCGCAGTTGACCGAGCTTCCAGCGCTCGGCCGAGATCACCGTCACCGGGCAGACGAACCCACCGAGGCTGGGACCGTCGGGCCCGAGCAGGATCGGGGTGTCGCCGGTGAAGTCCAACGTCCCCACCGCGTACGCGTTGTCGTGGATGTTCGACGGGTGCAGCCCGGCCTCGCCGCCGTCCGGCCGCGCCCACTGCGGCTTCGGCCCCTCCAGCCGCACCCCGGTGCGCGCCGAGTTGAAATGCACCCGGTAGGTCGACCCGTAGAGGGTGTCGATGTCGGCGCGGGTGAAGAACTCCGGCGCGCCGTGCGGCCCCTCGGTGACCGCCAGCTCCCAGTCGTTGGTCAGCGCGGGCCGGACCTCGGGCGGCACCGCACCCGCTCCCGGACGCGAACTCGCTTCGGGAGCAGCGGGTTTGGTGCGCAGCACATCCCCGGCCACCAACGCTCGCCCGCCGTGGCCGCCGAACCCGCCCAGCGTGAACGTCGACGCGCTGCCCAGATAGGCCGGCACGTCCAGCCCGCCGGCGAACAGCACGTAGGTGCGCAGTCCGAGCGCGGCCTCACCGATGTCGAGCACCGCCCCGGCGGGCACCTCGATCGGCTCCCACATCGGCGCCGGGGCGCCGTCGATGGTGACCAGGCACTCCGCGCCGGTGACGCACACCGTCGTGGGATGGCTGAACCGCAGCGCCGGCCCCGACGCGGTGCACTCCAGTCCGGGCGCGTCCTCGTCGTTGCCGAGCGCGCGGTTGCCGAGGCGGAACGACAGGTCGTCCATCGGACCGCTCGGCGGAACCCCGACCTGCCACAACCCGATCCGGCCGGGCACGTCCTGCACGGTGGTGAGCAGGCCCGGACGTTCGACGGTGATCCGCGGCCTCGGGTCGGTGATGTCCGCCAGCGTCGCGGTGCTGTGGCGCGCCTGCAGGACGGTGTCGTTCTGCGTTGCGGCACAGAGCAGTCCGATGTTGGTCTCGATGCCGTACAACCGGGTGCCGGCGAGTGCCGCCCCGAGCCGACGCCATGCCTCGTCGCGGTCGGCGCCGGCGGTGATGACCTTGGCCAGCAGCGGGTCGTAGCTGGCGGTGACCTCGGTGCCGTCGGCCACCCAGGTGTCGACGCGCACGTCGGTGGGGAAGCGGACGCTGGTCAGCGTGCCGACGCTGGGTTGATAGCCGCGGGTCGGGTCCTCGGCATAGACGCGGGCTTCGACCGCATGCCCGGCGATCGGCACGGTGCCGTCGGGATAGTCGTCGAGCATGCTGGTGTCGCCGAGCGCGAGCCGCAGCATCCACGCGGCCAGATCCACGCCGGTGACCGCCTCGGTGACCGGGTGCTCGACCTGCAGCCGGGCGTTCACCTCGAGGAACGACGCCTCCTGGCGCACCGGGTCGTAGACGAACTCGACGGTGCCCGCCGAGCGGTAGCCGACCGCGGCCGCCAGCGCCCGCGACGACGCGTGCAGGCGTTCGCGCAGCGCATCCGGCAGCGCCGGGGCCGGCGCCTCCTCGATCACCTTCTGGTTGCGCCGCTGCAGCGAGCAGTCCCGGTCGCCCAGCGACACCACCCGTCCGGTGCCGTCGCCGAAGATCTGCACCTCGACGTGGCGGGCGTTGTCGACGTAGCGTTCCACGAACAGCCCCGCCGAGGCGAAGCTGCGTTCGGCCTGCGCGGCCACCGAGTGATACGCCGCGCACAGCTCGTCGGCGTCGCGGCAGACTCGCATACCGATGCCGCCCCCGCCGCCGGTGGCCTTGAGCATGACCGGATAGCCGATCCGCTCGGCGGCCGCCACCGCGGCGTCGACGTCGTCGAGCAGACCCGATCCGGGGAAGATCGGCACCCCGGCGGCGGCAGCGGCCTCGCGGGCGGTGTGCTTGGTGCCGAACCGGCGCAGCTGTTCGGGGGTGGGGCCGGCGAACGCGATTCCCGCGGCCTGCACCGCCGCTGCGAAATCGGCGTCCTCGGAAAGGAATCCGTACCCCGGGTGGACCACCGTTGCGCCGGTGGCCGCGGCGGCGGCCAGGATCGCATCGGCGCGCAGGTAGCTCTCCCGTGGTGCGGCCGGGCCGATGCGCACCGCCTCGTCGGCCAGCGCGACGTGCGGCGCGCCGCGGTCGGCGTCGGAGAACACCGCCACGGTGGGCAGACCCAGCGAGCGGGCGGCCCGGATCAGCCGGACCGCGATCTCACCGCGGTTGGCAATCAGGACTTTCGGCGTGGCAGCCCGGTCGGTCATGCGGCCTCCGGGCGGGTGACGATCATCTGCACCGGCGTCGGGTTGAACGCGTTGCACGGGTTGTTGATCTGCGGACAGTTCGACACCAGCACCAGGGTGTCGATCTCGGCGCGGATCGCGACCCGCTTACCCGGCGCGGACAGGCCGTCGACGATGCCCAGCGCGCCGTCGGGATCCACCGGGACGTTCATGAACCAGTTGATGTTGCTGGCCAGATCGCGTGCGGTCAGGCCCCAGCGCGAACCCTCGAGCAGGAAGTTCTCCATGCAGCCGTGCTGGGCGCGGGTGTGCTGGCCGTAGCGCAGCGTGTTCGACTCCTTCGAGCAGGCGCCGCCGAGAGTGTCGTGGGCGCCCACCTCGTCGGCGACGACGGTCATCAACGGCTGGCCGGTGTCGGCGCGCAGCACCGAGCCGGTGGTCAACGTGATACGCCCTTGGCGCCGAATGGTTTCCGGGGCCGAGTAGCGCACGCCGGTGTCGGCGGCCGAGTACAGCAGGCAGTCGACGGCCTGATTGCCGCCGAGGTCGACGATGGTCAGCACGTCACCGGCCGCGACGATCGCCGACCACGGGGCGCGGGCGGGCACCACCTCGTCCAGAATCACGGTGCCCGGAACCAGGGGTTGGATCGTGGGTGCGGAAGTCGTTGTCACAGCTGTCCTCTCGCGATGAGGTCGGCGTCGGTGTTGTTGATGGCCTGGCGGTGCTCGGGTCCGAGCTCACCGACCAGTTCCCCGGCGGTGAGCCGGTCGAGATCCGCTGCGGCCGGCCAGGCGTGCATGAGCAGCGGCGAACAGGTGAACTCGGGCCGCGGATCGAGCGGGTGGGCGGTGTTGGCCAGCAACACGATCGCGTCGACGTGCAGCAGCAGGTCCACGCCGGCGCCGGCGCCGGCCGAGCCCAGCCAGCGGAAGGTGCCGTCCGGATCTACCCGGACCCCTTTGAAGAACGAGATCGACGGCGGCAGATCGCGCCGGTCCAGACCGTGTTTGAGTGCGGCCAGGGTGAACAACTCCCGGCCGGCCGGCGACGGCGACTCCGGAGCCGCCGCGCCGTAGCGCTCGAGATTGCCCTCACGCGTGGTGGTTCCGAGAAGCGCGTCGTGGTGGCCGGAGGTGTCGGCGACGATGGTGGCCAGCACCCGTCCGAACCCGCTCAGCAGTGGGTGTCCGACACCCAGGTAGGCCTGCCACGGCACCTTGACGGTGTCGGCGACGTTGAGCCGTTCGTAGGGGGCGTCGGCGCGGTGCAGCAGCAGATGAGCGCAGGCGTCGCCGTCACGGTCGGTCAGCCGGATCCGGGTGCCGCGCGCCAGCACCGCGGTGGTATAGCCGCCCGGTGCAATGGTTTCCGACCACACCAGGTTCTCGGCAGGTACGTCGGCGGGTGCGGTCGGCGAGGTCGCCGCCGGGACATGGCGCATGAACTCGGCGGTGCGGCCGTGCTGGGCGCGGGCGTGCGCGCGGGCACCGGCCGTGGTGGCGGTCTCGGACCCGCCGGCCGCCGGGGCATCGGCGACCGGGGTGCCGACCGCGCGGCCTGATGAGGTGTCGGTGTGAACCATCGACTCTCCCGCGGAGGTAGGGGACTTTCTGTCGATCGACAGTTTTGGCCGCGCGCGGGCGTCGGTGGTTGCGGCGAGGTAACCGTTGCCGCCGGATCGGTTAACACTGTGCGACGGATGTTTCTGTCAGGTGACAGGAAACGAAAAGGCGCAGGTCAGTGCGGGTAAAGCTAGGTCGGGTGAGCCGCGACGCAGTGCTGGTCAGGATGTGACCGGACGCAGACACTCCGCTGCCGGGGCGAGTTCGGCGCTCATGTTGCGATGCATCATCGCCAGCGCCGCGTCCCCCAGCGCGGGATCGATGTGGGCCACCGCATCCGGCGGCACCACCACCGAGAAATGCCGCACGTAGGCGTCCAGCGCGGTGTAGAGGATGCACTGTTCGGTCACCTGGCCGGTGAGCACCAGCCGCGTGGGCCGCAGCTGGTTCAGCAGGTACTCCAGCGAGGTCGCGTAGAACGCGCTGTGACGCACCTTCGTCAGCATCCGGCAGCCGGTGACCGGCAGGATCGGTTCGACCAGATCCGGTCGTTTGCCGCCGAGCGCCGCGGCGACGATATCGCTGAACTGGGCGGTGAAGTCGCCGTGGTTGTCGTTGACGTAGATCAGATCCACGTCCTCGCGACCGCGTGCCTGCTGGACCAGCGCCGCGAGCGGGTCGATGATCTCGCCGACATGCGGCGCCAGCAACTCGGCGTCCTCGTGCCGATACGTGTTGAGCATGTCGATGACCAGCACCGCGATGTCACCCATGGGCGCTTGCATACCCACATCCGCATTCGGGCAACAATGAGGCATGGATTTCTACTCGGCGTACCGGCAGGGTTTCGTGCGGGTGGCGGCGTGCACCCACCACACCACACTGGCCGACCCGGCAGCCAACGCCGAGTCGGTGCTGCGGCTGGCCCGCGCGTGCCACGACGAGCACGTCGCGCTGGCGGTGTTCCCGGAGCTCACGCTGTCGGGTTACTCGATCGAGGACATCCTGCTGCAGGACACCCTGCTCGACGCGGTGCAGGAGGCGCTGGGAGACCTCGTGGCCGCCACCACGGACCTGCTGCCGGTGCTGGTGGTCGGTGCGCCGTTGCGCTACCAGCACCGCATCTACAACACCGCGGTGGTGCTGCACCGGGGCCGGGTGCTCGGGGTGGCGCCCAAGTCGTATCTGCCCACCTATCGGGAGTTCTACGAGAAGCGCCAGCTGGCGGCCGGTGATCTGGTGCGCGGGACGATCCGGGTCGCCGGCGTCGAGGTGCCGTTCGGCCCCGACCTGTTGTTCACCGCCACCGACCTGCCCGGATTCGTGCTGCACGTCGAGATCTGCGAGGACATGTTCGTGCCGGTGCCGCCGAGCGCGCAGGCCGCGCTGGCCGGGGCCACGGTGCTGGCCAACCTGTCCGGCAGCCCGATCACCATCGGTCGGGCCGAGGACCGCAAGCTGTTGGCGCGGTCCGCGTCGGCGCGCTGCCTGGCGGCCTACATCTACGCGGCGGCCGGGCCGGGTGAGTCGACCACCGATCTGGCCTGGGACGGCCAGACCATGATCTGGGAGAACGGGCGGCTGCTGGCCGAGACCGAGCGCTTCCCGAAGAGCGAGGGCTATTCGGTCGCCGACGTGGACCTGCAGCTATTGCGGGCCGAGCGGCTGCGGATGGGCAGCTTCGACGACAACCGCATCCACCACGGCATCACCGCCGACTCGTTCCGGCGGGTGGAGTTCACCGTCGACCCGCCGTCCGGCGACATCGGGCTGCGCCGGGTGGTGGAGCGCTTCCCGTTCGTGCCCGCCGATCCGTCGCGGCTGGAGCAGGACTGCTACGAGGCCTACAACATCCAGGTGGCCGGGCTGGAGCAGCGGCTGCGGGCGCTGAACTACCCGAAGTTGGTGCTCGGTCTGTCCGGTGGGTTGGACTCCACCCATGCGCTGATCGTCGCGGCGCGGGCGATGGACCGGGAGGGCCGTCCGCGCAGCGACATCCTGGCGTTCACCATGCCCGGTTTCGCGACCGGGGAACGCACCAAGGGCAACGCCATCCGGCTGGCCCGGGCGCTGGGGGTCACCTTCGAGGAGATCGACATCCGCGAGACCGCCTCGCTGATGCTGTCCAACCTGGGGCATCCGTTCGCCCGCGGCGAGAAGGTCTACGACGTCACGTTCGAGAACGTGCAGGCCGGGCTGCGCACCGATTACCTGTTCCGGCTCGCCAACCAGCGCGGCGGCATCGTGCTGGGCACCGGCGATCTCTCCGAGATCGCGCTGGGCTGGTCCACCTACGGGGTGGGCGACCAGATGTCGCACTACAACGTCAACGGCGGGGTGCCGAAGACGTTGATACAGCACCTGATCCGGTGGGTCATCGCGTCCCGCCAGTTCGACGACACGGTCAACGAGGTGCTGCAGTCGGTGCTGGACACCGAGATCACCCCGGAGTTGGTGCCGGCCGGCGAGGACGAGGAGATCCAGAGCAGCGAGGCGAAGATCGGACCCTATGTGCTGCAGGACTTCTCGCTGTTCCAAGTGCTGCGCTACGGGTTCGGCCCGGCGCGGGTGGCGTTTTTGGCCTGGCACGCCTGGAGCGATCCCGAGCGCGGCATCTGGCCACCCGGCTATCCGGAGGACAAGCGACCGTCCTACTCGCTCAAGGAGATCCGCCACTGGCTGCGGGTGTTCGCGCAGCGCTACTACTCGTTCGCCCAGTTCAAACGGTCGGCGGTGCCCAACGGACCGAAGGTGAGCTACGGCGGGGCGCTGTCCCCGCGCGGGGACTGGCGCGCCCCGTCGGACATGTCGGCGCGGATCTGGCTCGAGGCGATCGACCGCGACATCCCCGAAAAGTGACGGCTAGCGGCGCCGCGAGTACCCCACCCAGCCGACCGCCGCGCCGCCGAGCACCCCGATCGTCGACCACCACCAGAAACCGGTCGCGGCCGCCACAGATGCGCCGAGGGCCAGGCCGACGATCAGCGGCGTCCACAGGATGGCGGTGCGCTGCGCGCTGTCGGGTCGGTTGGGGTCGGATCGTTTGGGTGTCACCCGGCCCACGCTACGCGGCCGTCACCCCCGGCCGCGGCTACAGCCGGCCCTCGGTGCGCAGTTCGGGATGCACCCAGTCCGGGGAGCGGCGTTCCTTGAACGCCCGGAACCCCTCGACGACCTCCGGTCCGGACAGGCTGGCCTGCATCCCGATCCGGTCGTAGAGCCCCAGGTAGTTGTCGATGCTCGACTTGACCAGCCCGCGGGCCCCCGGCGCGGTGCGGCAGCACTGCGCCAGCACCTCCTTGGCGGCGTCGAGCAGCTCGTCGTGCGGCACCACCCGGGCGACCATGCCCCACTCGTAGGCCTCCTGCGCGGTGAACACCCGCCCGGTGAACATCAGGTCGCGGGTGCGCACCGGCCCGATCACCCGGGTCAGCATCTGCGCGTAGTAGGTGTCGGCGATGCCGCGGAACAACTCCGGCACCCGGAACGTGGCGCGCTCGCTGACCACCGCCACATCGGCGCACAGCGCGATCTGCAGGCCGCCGCCCTGGCACAGCCCGTTGACCGCCGCCACCACCGGCTTGACCGACTGGCGCAGGGTCTCGAACGGCGTCACGTCCATGCCCAGCGCGTCGCCGAAGCCCATCCAGTCGTCGCTGCCGTCGCCGCCACCCATGTCGCCGCCCGGGGCGAACACGTCCCCGGTGCCGGTGATCAGCAGCCCGGCCAGATCGGGATCGGCGTCGACGTGGCGCACCGCGTAGCGGATGCCGAAGTACATCGCCGGCGTCATCGCGTTGCGGGCCTGCGGCCGGTCCAGCCGGCACACCCCGAACGCCCCCTCCCGAGTGAACTTCAGATAAGGGGTGCCCAGCCAGTCGCCCTCCGGCGGGCGCGGGGTGTTCGTGCTGGTCGATTCGGTCGTGGTCATAACCGCCCTTCGGTCGTGCGTGGATCGGACAGAGCGTCATCGATGGCTTCGGCATACGGCGCGCAGTCGCCGGCACCCGGCACCAGGGTCGACAGTGCGGCGGCCGCGCACGCCCGACGCAGCGCGTCCTCGTGTCCGGCGTGCCAGCTGGCCGCCAGCACCCCGGCGAACACATCGCCGGCGCCGGTGCTGTCCACCGCCGACACCTGCGGGGCGGGTACGTCGAACCGTTCGTCGGGGCCCAGGTAGCTGGCGCCGCGGCGGCCCCGGGTGATCACCAGATGCGGCACCGGCCAATGCCATTCGCGGGCCTCGAGTTCGTTGACGACGACCACGTCGGCCAGGTGCGACAGCGCGAGCAGATCGTGCGGCGGCGCCCCGGCGGGTGAGGCGTTGAGCATCACCACCGCCCCCGCCGCCCGGCCGATCTCGGCCGCGGCCCGCGCGGTGGCGGTCGGGATCTCCAGCTGCAGCAGCACCACGTCGCTGTCGGCGATGATGGCGCGCACGTCGGGGGAGTCGACCCGCAGCCGGGCGTTGGCGCCGGGCGCCACGACAATGGTGTTCTCCGCGGTGGCGTCGACGGTGATGACCGCGGTGCCGCTGGGGCCGGGCACGGTGACCACGCCGTCCAGCCCGACGTCGTTGGCTCGCAGATGGGCCCGCAGCTGGTCGGCGGCCGAGTCGCTGCCCAGCGCGGCGACCAGCTGTACCCTCGCCCCGGCGCGGGCGGCGGCGACCGCCTGATTGCCCCCTTTGCCGCCCGGCGACGACAGCAGCGACGCCGCCAGCACGGTCTGGCCGGGCCGCGGCAGCGCCTCCACCGAGAAGGTGAGATCGGCGTTCACGCTGCCCACGACGCACACCCGGCTCCCGGCCCACGCGCCCATGGCGACAACGCTAACCGAGCCGGGTGGGCCGCCACCCGGCGAACGGCCCGAACTGGTTCGATACGCTGGGCCGATGAGCGTGCAAGCCCCTGCGCTATCCGACTTGCGCCAACAGGTACACGAGGCCGCGCATCGGGCCCGGCGGGCGTCGCGCGTGTTGGCGACGCTGAGCACCGACACCAAGAACCGTGCGCTGCATGCCGCCGCCGACGCGCTGCTGCGTCGCGCCGACGCGATCCTGGCCGCCAACGAGAAGGACCTGCAGACCGCGCGGGCCGCCGGCACCGCCGAGGCGATGCTGGACCGGCTCGCCCTCAACAAGCAGCGCATCGACGGCATCGCGTCGGGCCTGCGTCAGGTTGCGGGCCTGCCCGATCCGATCGGTGAGGTGCTGCGGGGACGCACCCTGCCCAACGGGCTGCAGCTGCGCCAGCAGCGGGTGCCGCTGGGCGTGGTCGGGATCGTCTACGAGGGCCGGCCGAACGTGACCGTCGACGCGTTCGGGCTGACCTACAAATCCGGCAACGCGGTGCTGCTGCGCGGCAGCTCGTCGGCGGCGCACTCCAACGCGGAGCTGGTCGCCACCCTGCGCGAATCGCTCACCGTGGCGGGGCTCGACCCCGACGCGGTGCAGCTGCTGCCCAGCGCCGACCGGGCCAGCGTGACCCACCTGATCCAGGCCCGCGGCCTGGTCGACGTGGTCATCCCGCGCGGGGGAGCGGGGCTGATCAACGCGGTGGTGCGCGACGCGACCGTTCCGACGATCGAAACCGGAGTCGGCAACTGCCACGTATACGTGCACGCCTCGGCCGACCTCGACATGGCCGAGAAGATCCTGCTCAACGCCAAGACCCGCCGGCCCAGCGTGTGCAACGCCGCCGAATCGCTGCTGATCGACGCCGCGATCGCCGACACCGCGCTGCCGAGGCTGCGCAAGGCGTTGCAGGATGCCGGGGTGACCCTGCACGAGAACCCCACCGAGGACGAGTTGCGGGCGGAGTTCCTGTCGCTCGACATCGCGGTCGCGGTGGTGGACGGTCTCGACGCCGCGATCGAGCACATCAACACCTACGGCAGCGGTCACACCGAGGCCATCGTCACCACCGATCTCGCTGCCGCGCAACGGTTCACCGAGCGGGTGGACGCCGCGGCGGTGATGGTGAACGCGTCCACCGCGTTCACCGATGGTGAGCAGTTCGGGTTCGGCGCCGAGATCGGCATCTCGACCCAGAAGCTGCATGCCCGCGGCCCGATGGGGCTGCCCGAACTGACGTCGACCAAGTGGATCGTGTGGGGAGACGGCCACACCCGCCCGGCCTGATTCACGCACCCAACCGCAGTCAGGAGATCTCGTGAGCGTCCCCGCCCGTCCGGCAGCGCTGTTCGCCGACATCGACGATGTCGCACGCAAGCTGACCGAAACCGGTTACATCCCCGACACCGCGACCGCCACCGCGGTGTTCCTCGCCGACCGGCTCGGCAAGCCGCTGCTGGTGGAAGGGCCCGCGGGCGTCGGCAAGACCGAGCTGGCCCGCGCGGTGTCACAGGCCACCGGCGCCGGACTGGTGCGGCTGCAGTGCTACGAGGGCGTCGACGAGGCCCGCGCCCTCTACGAGTGGAACCACGCCAAGCAGATCCTGCGCATCCAGGCCGGCGGCGGCGACTGGGAACAGACCAAGACCGACGTGTTCAGCGAGGAGTTCCTGCTCTCCCGTCCGCTGCTGACCGCGATCCGGCGCACCGAGCCGACGGTGCTGCTCATCGACGAGACGGACAAGGCCGATATCGAGATCGAGGGCCTGCTGCTGGAGGTGCTGTCCGACTTTGCGATCACCGTGCCGGAACTGGGCACCATCAAGGCCGAGCGCCCGCCGTTCGTGGTGCTGACCTCCAACGCCACCCGGGAGCTGTCCGAGGCGCTCAAGCGCCGGTGCCTGTTCCTGCACATCGACTTCCCGGATCCGGACCTGGAGCGGCGCATCCTGCTGTCGCGGGTGCCCGAGCTGCCCGAACATCTGGCCGAGGAGCTGGTCCGCATCGTCGGCGTGCTGCGCAACATGCAGCTCAAGAAGGTGCCGTCGGTCGCCGAGACCATCGACTGGGGCCGCACCGTGCTGGCGCTGGGGCTCGACACCATCGACGACGCGACCATCGCGGCCACGCTGGGGGTGGTGCTCAAACACCAGTCCGACCAGCTCAAGGCCGCCGGCGAGCTCCGGCTGAACTAGGGCTGAACCGATGGCCGTCCGCCGCGTCCGCGCTCCCCAGCCACTGGCCCCACACGGGATCCCGGGGCATCTCGTCGAGTTCGTCGAAGCCCTGCGCGGACAAGGCATCTCGGTCGGCCCGTCGGAGACCGTGGACGCCGGCCGGGTGCTGTCGGTGCTGGGCCTGGGCGACCGGGAGGCGTTGCGGGAGGGCATCGCCTGCGCGGTGCTGCGCCGCCCCGATCACCGCGACACCTTCGACGCGCTGTTCGATCTGTGGTTCCCGGCCGCGCTCGGGTCGCGCACCGTGCTGGTCGACGACGATGCCGCCGACGCGGAGGAGCCCGGCCTGCCGCCCGAGGACATCGAGGCGCTGCGCGCGGCGCTGGTCGAGCTGCTCGCCCAGAACGAGGACCTGGCCAACCTCGACGAACGGCTGACCGCGATGATCGCCCGGATCGTCGAGGCCTATGGCCGCTACAACTCCAGCCGCGGTCCGTCGTACTCGTCGTATCAGGCGCTCAAGGCGATGAACCTCGACGACCTGGAGGGCCGGCTGCTGGCCGGGCTGCTCGCCCCGTACGGCGACGAGCCCACCCCCACCCAGGAGCAGATCGCCAAAGCGCTTGCCGCCCAACGTATCACGCAGCTGCGGCGGATGGTCGAGGCGGAGACCAAGCGGCGCACCGCCGAACAGCTGGGCCGCCAGCATGTGCAGATGTACGGGGTGCCGCAGCTGGCCGAGAACGTCGAGTTCCTGCGGGCGTCGGGCGAGCAGCTGCGCCAGATGCAGAAGGTGGTGGGGCCGCTGGCGCGGGTGCTGGCGACCCGGCTGGCGGCGCGGCGCCGGCGGGCCCGCGCCGGCGCGATCGATCTGCGCAAGACGCTGCGCAAGTCGATGTCCACCGGCGGGGTGCCGATCGACCTGGTGCTCAAGAAACCGCGGCCGGCGCGGCCGGAGCTGGTGGTGCTCTGCGACGTGTCCGGTTCGGTGGCCGGGTTCAGCCATTTCACCCTGATGCTGGTGCACGCGTTGCGCCAGCAGTTCTCCCGGGTGCGGGTCTTCGCGTTCATCGACACCACCGACGAGGTCACCGACCTGTTCGGCCCGGAGGCCGACCTGGCGGTCGCGGTGCAGCGCATCACCCGCGAGGCCGGGGTGTACACCCGCGACGGCCACTCCGACTACGGGCACGCGTTCGTGTCGTTCATGGAGAAGTGGCCGAACGTGCTGACCCCGCGCAGTTCGTTGCTGGTGCTCGGCGACGGGCGCAACAACTACCGCAACCCCGAGCTCGAGCTGCTGGCTCGGATGGTCAACGCCAGCCGGCACGCGCACTGGCTCAATCCCGAGCCGCGGCATCTGTGGGGCAGCGGCGACTCGGCTGCGCCGCGCTACGCCGAGGTGATCACCATGCACGAATGCCGCTCGGCCAAGCAGCTGGCATCGGTCATCGACGCCCTGCTGCCGGTGTAAGCCCGCGAGTTCTCTGCGCGAGCAGACGCGTACACCCCCATTTCGCGGCGGGTTCGGGGGTGTTTGCGTCTGCTCGGCGGGAAAAGGCGACCGGGCTGCCGCTCAGCGCCCCGACGGCAGCCCCGTAAGCTGGCTATTTGTGGCTTCTCGGCGCAGGCTCGGCGTGATGGGTGGGACGTTCGACCCCATCCACAACGGTCACCTGGTCGCGGCCAGCGAGGTCGCCGACCTGTTCGACCTCGACGAGGTGGTGTTCGTCCCCACCGGTCAGCCCTGGCAGAAGAAGAAGGTCAGTCCCGCTGAGGACCGCTACCTGATGACCGTGATCGCGACCGCCTCCAACCCGCGGTTCACCGTCAGCCGGGTGGACATCGACCGGGGCGGGCCCACCTACACCAAGGACACCCTGCGGGATCTGCGGGCGCAGCACCCCGACGCGGACCTGTACTTCATCACCGGGGCCGACGCGTTGGCATCGATCCTGTCCTGGCAGAACTGGGAGGAGATGTTTTCCATCGCCAAGTTCGTCGGCGTCAGCCGGCCCGGCTACGAACTCGACGGCGCACACCTTGCGGATGCGCTGCGCGAGCTGCCCGACGACGCGTTGACCCTCGTCGAGGTGCCCGCGCTGGCCATCTCGTCGACCGACTGCCGCAAGCGCGCCGAGGAGAACCGGCCGATCTGGTACCTGGTGCCCGACGGCGTCGTGCAGTACGTGGCCAAACGCAAGCTCTACGCCCGCACCGAGGAGCCGCAATGACCGCCTCCGAACAGGCCATCCGGATGGCCACCGTGGCCGCCCGGGCGGCCGCCGCGAAGCTGGCCAAGGACGTCGTGGTCATCGACGTGTCCAACCAGCTGGTCATCACCGACTGCTTCGTGATCGCCTCGGCGTCCAACGAACGGCAGGTCAACGCCATCGTCGACGAGGTCGAGGAGAAGATGCGCCGCGCCGGGTACAAGCCCGCCCGCCGCGAGGGCGGCCGGGAGGGCCGCTGGACCCTGCTGGACTACGTCGACATCGTGGTGCACATCCAGCATCAGGACGAGCGCGAGTACTACGCCCTGGACCGGTTGTGGCGCGACTGCCCGACCATTCCGGTGGACCTCGACGTCCCCGCGACGTCGACGACGGACGGGGACGGCGCGTCGTGAGGGTCCGCCGCCTGGTCATGCTGCGGCACGGCCAGACCGAGTTCAACGCGGGCAGCCGCATGCAGGGGCAACTCGACACCGAGCTGTCCGAACTGGGCCGTGATCAGGCGGTGATCGCCGCCGGGGTGCTTGCCAAGCGCCGCCCGCTGACCATCGTCTCCTCGGATCTGCGCCGCGCGCTCGACACCGCGACCTGCCTGGGTGAGCACACCGGGCTGCCGGTGCGGGTCGATCCGCGGCTGCGTGAGACCCACCTGGGGGAGTGGCAGGGCCTGACCCACGTCGAGGTGGACACCCGCCATCCGGGTGCGAGGCTGGCGTGGCGGGAGGACGCCCGGTGGGCGCCGCACGGCGGGGAGAGCCGCGTCGACGTGGCCGCCCGCAGCCTGCCGGTGGTCAGCGAACTGGTCGAACAGCACCCGGAGTGGGGCCGCGACGCCGACGACCGGCCGGTGATCCTGGTCGCCCACGGCGGACTCATCGCCGCGCTGACCGCCGCCCTGCTGCGGCTGCCGGTGGAGAACTGGCCGATCCTGGGTGGCATGGGCAACTGCAGCTGGGTCCAGCTGTCCGGGCACTCCGCGCCCGACGCCGGCGCCGGCGACATCCGCTGGCGCCTCGATGTGTGGAACGCTTCGGCGCAGGTGGCGGGCGATGTCCTCTGAGCCGTCCGGTGCGCCGGTGAGCGGGCGCCGGCCGACGCTGCTGGTGTTCTGCGATTCGCTGTCCTACTACGGCCCGCGCGGCGGGCTGCCGGCCGACGACCCCCGTATCTGGCCCAACATTGTTGCCTCCCAACTGGATTGGGATGTCGAGCTGATCGGACGGGTGGGCTGGACCAGCCGCGACGTGTGGTGGGCCGCCACCCAGGACCCGCGGGCCTGGGCCGCGCTGCCGCGCGCCGGCGCGGTGATCTTCGCGACCGGCGGCATGGACTCGCTGCCGTCGCCGCTGCCGACCGCGCTGCGCGAGCTGATCCGCTACATCCGTCCGCCCTGGCTGCGCCGGCGGGTCCGAGATCTCTACGGCTGGCTGCAGCCACGGCTGTCGCCGGTGTCGCGCAACGCGCTGCCGCCGCACCTGACCGCGGAGTATCTCGAGATGACCCGCGGCGCCATCGATTTCAACCGTCCCGGGATACCGGTGGTCGCGGCGTTGCCGTCGGTGCACATCGCCGACAGCTACGGGCGGGCCCACCACGGCCGCGAGGCCACCGCCCGAGCGATCACCGAATGGGCGCGGCAGCACGGCGTCGTGCTGGTGGATCTCAAGGCCGCCGTGGCTGATCAGGTGCTGAACGGCCGCGGCAACCCCGACGGCATCCACTGGAACTTCGAGGCGCATCAGGCGGTGGCCGAGCTGATGCTCAAGGCCCTTGCGGAGGCCGGCGTGCCATGCCGGTGATCGTCGTCACCGACTCATCGGCTCGGTTGAGCCCGGATGAGTTGGCCGCCAGGAATATTCGGCAGGTTTCGCTGCACGTGCTGGTCGACGACCAGGACCTGCGCGACGGCATCGACGAGGTGCCCTACGACATTCACGACCGGCCCAAGGTGAGCACCGCCGGCGCGGCACCCGCCGAGCTGGCCGACGCCTACCGCCAGGCGCTCGCCGACAGCGGCGGCGACGGGGTGGTCGCGGTGCACCTCTCGGCGGCGCTGTCGAGCACCTACAGTTCGGCCGTCGCGGCCGCGCGGGAGTTCGGGCCGGCGGTGCGGGTGGTGAACTCGCGCTCGGCGGCGATGGGGGTCGGGTTCGTCGCCCGGCTCGCCGCCGACGCCGCAGCGTCCGGAGCCGATCTGGATACCGTTGAGGCACAAGCTCGTTCGGCTACCGAACGAACCCACGCCTTCATCGTCGTGCACACGCTGGAGAACCTGCGGCGCAGCGGGCGGATCGGGGTGGCCGCGTCCTGGCTGGGCACCGCGCTGGCGCTCAAACCGCTGCTGACCCTCGACGTCGACGGGCGCTTGGTGCTCGATCAGCGCATCCGCACCGTCGGCAAGGCGCACGCCGCGATGATCGAGCGGGTGGTGGCTCTCATCGGGGACAAGCGCGCCCGGGTGGCGGTGCACCACGTCGACAACCACGACGCGGCCGACGCCATCGGCGCGACACTGACCGACCGGCTGCCGCAACTGGAGTCCCTCGACGTCCGGGACATGGGCCCGGTGCTGGCGGTGCACGTCGGCGCCGGTGCGGTCGGCGTGGCGCTGCAGATCCTCGAGTAGCCGCTCACCCCGCGAACCGGCCGGTGACCGGCGGCAGGTCCTTGAGCGTGAGGATGCCGGGTTCGGCCGCGACGACGGCGGGCACCGCGTTGGTGACCGGCATCGCGGTGTAGATCATGCCCAGCTCCATGAACGGCTCGGACCAGTCCTTCGGCGGCAGGCAGTGCAGCACGGTGCGCATGTTGGGCACCCCGAAAACCTGGATCACGTGACCGTGTTCCAGCGGTTTGGGCGGGGTGACGTGCGAACCCATGATCCAGTTGAAGCCGACGCTCACCACATTGCGGTCACCCACCCAGCCGCGGTGATAGCCGTAGACCCCGGCGACGGTCCCGGCCGGGATCCGCATGAACCCCAGGTCGCTGTCGCCGGTGGCCGGGGTGAACGTCACGTCGAAGGTCATCCGGTCGAGTTGTGCGCCGATCGCGTCGGCCATCAGCGCCGCGGCCTCGGCGAACACCGCGCTCTCCTGGCGCACGCTCTCGGCCAGCCCCGGGGTGTCGGGGTCCTTGCCGAACCCCATCGCCTGCTGGGTGGCCGCCGACTCGTAGGTCGAGCAGTCCACCGACTCGGTGATGCGGATCTCGTCGACGCGCTCGCAGCAGCCCGACAGCACCAGGCCGACCAGGTTGGAGATCCCGGGGTGCGCGCCGCTGCCGTAGATCGTGGACCGGCCCCGTTCGCAGGCGGCGCGGATGCGGTCCAGATCCTGGGGGGTCTGCTTGCCGCCGGTGATCCAGGCGGCGCTGGAACACACGTTGATCCCGGCCTCCAGCAGCCGCACCAGCTCGTCGACGTCGGGCCACAGCGGGTTGTAACAGCACGCGTCGGGCCGCAGTGCGATCAGCGCGTCCGCGTCGTCGGTGGCGGTGATGCCGGTCGGCTCGGTCAGCCCGGCCAGCTCGGCGGCGTCGACGCCCACTTTGTCGGGGCTGTGCGCGTACACCCCGACCAGCTCCAGGTCGGGGCGGCCGATGATCGCGCGCAAAGACCGGCGCCCGACATTGCCGGTGGTCCACTGGATGACGCGAAGGGGACGGGTGCGCATGGTTTCTCCTGTCTACAGGTGCGAGCCGCCGTCGACGCGCACCTCGGTTCCGGTGATGAAGAACGCGTCGGGTGAACCGAGCATCGCGACCACCGCGGCGACCGCCCCCGGATCGGCGAAGATGGCGCCGTCCGGCAGCGGCAGCACCGGGGTGATCTTGCCGAACAGCGAATAGTCGGCATCGGCGGGCAGACCCGGTCCCACGCTCTGTTTGGATTCGCCGCTTCCGTCGGTCATCCCCGACGAGATCGATCCGGGCTGAACGGAATTGAACCGGATGCCCTCTTTGGCGAACTCGAGCGCCAGCGCATGGGTCATCGCCTGCACCCCGCCTTTGGAGGCGGCGTAGGCCGACATGTACGGGTGGCCGAACGCCGCCGACGTCGAGCTGAAGTTCACCACCGCGGGGTCCTTGCCGCGGCGCAGGGCGGGCAGCGCCTCGCGGGTGACCAGGAAGGTGCCGATCAGGTTCACCCGCAGCACGTGCTCGAACTCCGCGAGCGTGGTGTCGAGGAAATGCGTCGAACGCAGGATCCCGGCGACGTTGACCAGGGTGTCGAGCCCGCCGAGGACGCCGACCGCCGCCGCGACCCCCTGCTGCACCGACGGCTCGCTGGCCACGTCCATGACCACGGTGGACAACCGGTCGGCGTGCTTGCCGGCCTTGGCCACGGTGTCGGCCAGGCCGGCCTCGCTGATGTCGGCGGCCACCACCCGTCCGCCCTCGTCGAGGATGCGCAGCACGCTCGCCTGACCGATGCCCGAGCCGCCTCCGGTGATCAACACGCGGCGATCCAGGTAACGCTGAAGAGTTGCCATGGGCCAGATACAACACCGTCGGGCGGTGTCCTGTCAGCCACCTGCCCCGGTTCGGCCCGTCGGCCGCTGTGGAACAATCCGACCTCATGCTCATTGCGGTGACCGGGGGAACCGGCTATCTCGGCGCGCACATCGTTTCGGCGCTGCTGGATGCGGGGCACCGGGTTCGACTGCTGGTCGAGCCGTCCTTCCGCAACGACGAACTGACCGCGCTGCTGTCCGACCGCGGCGAGGTGACCTGGCTGCGCGGCGATGTGCGCGACCGGGCCACGGTGAGCGAGCTGCTCGACGGTTGCGACGCGCTGCTGCACGCCGCCGGCATCGTCGGCACCGACGACAGCCGCGCGCAGTTGATGTGGGAGATCAACGCCTACGCCACCGAGTCGATCCTGCGCACCGCGGCCGAACGGGGACTGGACCCGATCGTGTCGGTCAGCAGCTACGCGTCGCTGTTCCCGCCGCCGGGGCCGGTCATCGGCCCGGACACCCCGCCGGCGGACGGCCGGTCGGCCTACGGCAAGACCAAGGCCTACGCCGACCGGGTGGCGCGCGAGCTGCAGCGCGACGGCGCGCCGGTGGTGGTCACCTATCCGTCCAGCGTGGTGGGTCCGGCGCTGGCCACCGCGCCGGGGATCACCGAGCAGGGCTGGCAGACGATCGTGCGCTACCGGATCGCGCCCCGGGTGCGCGACGCCGGGATGCAGATGGTCGATGTGCGCGATATCGCCGACGTGCATGTGGCGCTGATGCGGCCGGGCCGCGGGCCCAAACGCTACGTGTGCGGCGGGGTGTTCATGACGTTCGACGAGATGGTCTCGGCGGTCGAGGCCGGGGCCGGGGTGCGGATCAGGCGGGTGCCGTTGAGCCCGGCCGTGTTCCGCGCCGTCGGTCGGGTCTCGGACCTGCTGGCCGGGCTGGCGCCGCTGGGGGCGGGGTTCAGTTACGAGGCGGCGCAGCTGATCACCGCCGGGATCCCCACCGACGATTCCGTCACGCTGTCGGAGTTGGGCATCACGTGGCGGTCGCCGCGTGAGGCCATCATCGCCTCATTCCAGTGACCGACTAAGGAGGACCCGATGGGGACCTATGCCGTGACCGGTTCGGCGTCCGGGATGGGTGCGCAGGCCGCCCAGCGATTGCGCGCGGCCGGTCACCGCGTGATCGGCGTGGACCTCAAGGACGCCGAGGTGATCGCCGATCTGTCCACGCCTTCGGGCCGGGCGGCGGCCGCGGCGGCGGTCCTCGACCAGTGCGACGGCCGGCTCGACGGGGCGGTGCTCGCGGCCGGGGTCGGCCCGCTGCCGGGGGTGGCGCAGTGCCGGCTGATATTCGAGGTGAACTACTTCGGTGTGGTCGAGCTGGCGCGGGCGTGGCGACCGGCGCTCGCCGCCACCGGCCGGGCCAAAGTCGTGGTGGTGGGCAGCAACTCGACGACGACGACCCCGCTGGTGCCGCGGCGGGCGATACGGGCGCTGCTCGCCGACAACGTCGACAAGGCGTTCGGTGCGGTGCGGGTGTTCGGTCCGCTGGCGCCGTCGTTGGCCTACGCCGCCTCCAAGATCGCGTTGTCGCGGTGGGCGCGCCGGCAGGCCGTGACCCCGCAGTGGGCGGGTGCCGGTATCCGCCTGAACGTGCTCGCACCCGGGGCGATCCGCACGCCGCTGCTGGAGAAACAGCTCGCCACACCGCGGGAGGCCAAGGCGATCAACGCGTTCCCGGTGCCGGTCGGGGGCTTCGGCGATCCCGGGCATCTGGGGGAGTGGATCGCGTTCATGCTGTCGGACTACGCCGATTTCCTCTGCGGCAGCGTGATCTTCGTCGACGGCGGATCGGACGCTTATCTGCGCCCCGACGACTGGCCGCGGCGGGTGCCGGCGCGGGCGCTGCCCCGCTACGCGGTGAAGTTCCTCGCGTTCCGGCGCCGCCGCTAGTCGTTCTCGGAGGCGGCCTCCTCGGTGTCGTCGCGGGGGATGTCGATCGCGTCGGTCTCGGCCGTCGCGTTTTCGTCGTCCGCGTCCTCGGCCGCCGAGGTCCCGGTGTCGGGGCTGTCGGTGTCGTCGGTGTCGGTGCCGGGGCTCGGATCCTCGGCGCCGGTGTCGGTCCCCGGGGGAACCAGCGCCACCCCGAGCGCCAGGAAGAACAGGACGAACAGCGGCGCGCCCAGCCAGTAGTTCATCGACCCACCCGGCGAGATGAAGCTGCCCGGCGGCCCGATGATCGTGATCGTCTCGATCAGTTGCTCGACCGCGAACACCGCGGCCGCGGTGCCCATCCAGCGCGGGAACCGATCCTCGTTGGCCGCCATCAGGATCGGCACCGCCACCATCAGATCGGTGATGGTGCGCAGCGGCCACATCATCGCCATGACGTCGCCGATGGTGCGGGCGGTCGCCGAACCGAGTTGGTCGGGGTGCAGCGCGAGCCCGGCGGTGAACCAGGTCCAGACAACGAGCTGCACCACGATCGCGGCGCCGCCGACGACGAAGACCCGGGCGGGCGGCCCGGTGAGCCGCTGCCGCGCATAGCCGATCACGACGACGAGCGACAGGGCGGCGAATGCCACCAGCAGCGCCTGGGCGCGCATCGCGCTGGCATGGTCGTCGACGTGCGCGACGATGGCGTAGCCGGGTTTGTCGATGCCGGGCAGTGGCGGAACCGCAAGCAGCGCAATGGCGTACAGCACGGCAAAGGTGATGCCGGCGGCCATCGGGGTACGACGATCCATGCGGGACTCCCTGTGTGCGCGGCGACACCGATCGCCGGCGGGACCATCGTAGCCAGCGCCGTTATCCACAACGTCGATTTCATCCCCAGCCCCACAGGGCGTGTCACCGTTGACACGTCGCCCGTCCGGGCCCGCGCCTACGTTTGCCGCCATGGGTACCGAACGATCTGCCGAGCGGCTGCAGCGTCGGGCCGGTGCCGAGTCGGAGTCGCGGTCCGAGGACACCGCCGTCGACACCGGCCCGGTGGATGTGCAGCTGTCGCGCTGGCTGCCGGACACCGACGCCGGTGCGCCGCGCAGCTGGCTGGCCGCGGTGCGGGCCGACCCCGGCCGCGCCGGGGTGATCGCGCTGAGCGTTGTCGGCGCGTTCGCGGTGCTGGTCACGTTGTTCACGCTGATGCGTGACCAGCCGCCCGCGGTGGCGTCGGCCCATCTGCCGCCGGTCGAACCGGTTTCGTCGACCGCTGCCCGGGCGCCGGGACCGGCCGGCGATCCGGCTCAGCCCGTCGTGGTCAGCGTGGTCGGGCTGGTGCACAAACCGGGGCTGGTCACGCTCGATCCCGGCGCGCGGATCGCCGACGCGCTCGCCGCCGCCGGCGGTCCGCTCGACGGTGCCGACCTGGTCGGGTTGAACATGGCCCGCCGGGTGGCCGACGGTGAGCAGATCGTCGTCGGCATCGCACCACCGCCCGGCCAGCCGGCGGTGATGGGGTCGTCGATCACCCCCGCTGAGGCCGCCCCGGCCGGCCGCGCCCCCGACGCCGCCGGCGCGACCGGGGCGGGCACCGCCGGCGGAACCACCACCCTCGACCTGAACACCGCCACCGTCGAACAGCTCGACTCGCTGCCCGGGATCGGGCCGGTCACCGCCGCGGCCATCGTGGCCTGGCGGGACGCCCACGGCCGGTTCACCAGCGTCGAACAGCTCGCCGAGGTGGACGGCATCGGGCCGGCGCGGCTGGAGAAGCTGCGGGCGCTGGTTCATGTGTGACACCGGTGGCCGACGACAGCGGGGCACCGCTCGATCTGCGGCTGGTGCCGGCGGCGTTGACCTGCTGGGCGGTCACCGCGGCCGGAATCCGGTGGCACTGGGTGGGCTCGGTGGTCGCGGCGACCGCCGCGGTCGCCGCGGTTGCGGCGGTGGGGCACCTGGCGCGGCGGTGCCGCGATGACGACCGGCCTCGGCTCGGCGCGATCGTGTCGGCGGTGGCGGTGGTGGGTGCCGCGTTCACGATCGCGGTCGGCCTGCGGGTCGAGGCGTTGCACGACCACCCGATCACCGGACGCTACGGCTCGGTCGCCGCCGTCGTCGTGATGCCCAGTGAGAGCCCGAGACCGGCCGGCGGGAGCCGGGCGATGTTCCGCGCCACGCTGCGCAGCGTCGATGGTGACGAGAGCACCGGCCGGGTGACGGTATTCGGATCGGCTGACCGGTTCGCCGGGGTCGCGGCCGGTCGGCCCGTCGGCATCCGCGCCCGCATCGGCCGGCCCGGCCGCCACGATCTGTCGGTGGCCGTGCTGTCCGCGTCCGGCGCCCCGACGTGGGGTGAGGCCGCACCCGTGCACCGGGCCGCGCAACGGGTGCGCACCGGATTCATCGCCGCGGCCCGCGATGCGCTGCCGCCCGACCAGGCGGTGATGCTGCCGGCGCTGGTGCTCGGTGACACCTCCGCGCTGCCCGCCCCGGCCCGGGCCGAGTTCCGCCGCTCGGGGCTGACCCATCTGACCGCGGTGTCGGGCGCCAACGTCACGATCGTGTGCGGTGCCGTGCTGCTCACCGCCGGGCTGGTGGGTCCGCGGCTCGCCACCCTGCTCGCCGCCGTCGCGCTGCTGGCGTTCGTCATCGTGGTCGAACCCTCGGCGAGCGTGCTGCGCGCCGCGGTGATGGGGGCCGTCACCCTGCTGGCGATGGTCACCCACCGCCGCCGCCAGGCGCTGCCGGCGCTGTCGACCGCGGTGCTGGTGCTGCTGCTCGCCGCGCCCGAACTGGCCGTCGACGTGGGATTCGCCCTGTCGGTCGCGGCCACCGCCGCGCTGGTGGTGATCGCCCCGGTGTGGTCGCGGCGCCTGGTCGACCGGGGCTGGCCCAAACCGCTGTCCGACGCGCTCGCTGTCGCCGCCGCCGCGCAACTGGTCACCGCACCGCTGGTGGCCGGGATCTCGGGCACGGTCAGCCTGGTCGCGGTGCTGGCCAATCTCGCTGTCGCACCGGTCATCCCGCCGATCACCGTGGCCGGCACGGCCGCCGCGGCGCTGCAGCCGCTGTGGCCGGCCGGCGCGGAACTGTTGATCCGGTTCACCGGGCCGGAACTGTGGTGGTTGTCGCGGGTCGCGCACTGGACCGCGAGCGTTCCGGGTGCCGCGCTGGCGGTGCCGGGTGGTCCGGCCGGAGTGGCCGTCGTCGCGGTGTTCGGTGCGGTCGCGGTGCTGAGCCGGCGCCGGCCCCGGCTCCGATGGGTGACCGTCGCCGCGCTGGTCACCGTGCTGGCGTGGACGGTGTCCGGGCCGTCAGTCGGACATGACACGATCATGGGGTGAGCGACGACTCCCGCCTGCATCTGGTGTTGGGTGACGAGGAACTGCTCGTCGAGCGCGCGGTGGCCGCGGTGCTGCGCTCCGCGCGCAAACAGGCCGGCAGCGACGACGTTCCGGTCGACCGGTTGCGCGCCGGTGAGGTTAGCACCCACGAACTCGCCGAGCTGCTCAGCCCCGGGCTGTTCGCCGACGAGCGGGTCGTGATCCTGGAGTCGGCCGCCGAGGCCGGCAAGGAGGCCGTCGAGTTGATCGCCGATGCCGCCGCCGACCTGCCCGCCGGCATCGTGCTGGTCGTGGTGCACTCCGGCGGTGGCCGCGCCAAGGCGCTGGCCGATCAGCTCAAGAAGCTCGGCGCACAGGTGCATCCGTGCGCCCGGATCACCAAACCCAAGGAACGCGCGGATTTCGTGCGCGCCGAGTTCCGGGCGCACAAGGCCAAGGTCGGCGACGACACCATCGCCGCGATCCTGGACGCGGTCGGTTCGGATCTGCGCGAGCTGGCGTCGGTGTGCTCGCAGCTGGTGGCCGACACCGGGGGAGAGGTCGACGTGGCCGCCGTGCGCCGTTACTACTCCGGCAAGGCGGAGGTGAAGGGGTTCGACATCGCCGACAAGGCGGTGGTCGGGGACGTCGCGGGCGCGGCCGAGGCGCTGCGCTGGGCGATGATGCGCGGCGAACCGATCGTGGTGCTGGCCGACGCGCTGGCCGAGGCCGTGCACACCATCGCCCGGGTCGCGCCGGTGTCGGGTGATCCGTACCGGCTGGCCTCGGAGCTGGGCATGCCGCCGTGGCGGGTGCAGAAGGCACAGAAACAGGCGCGGCGCTGGTCGCGCGCCTCGATCGCCGAGGCGATGCGGTTGGTCGCGGCGCTCAACGCCGATGTCAAGGGGGCGGCCGCCGACGCGAACTACGCACTGGAGACCGCGGTACGCCGGGTGGCCGAACTGGCGGCCGACTGACCGGACGCGACCGGTCGGGCGCTACCGGTCCGGGCTGTCGCACCGGCCCAGCACAGCAACACCGGAAACGCGGAACGGCCGCCGGCGCACCGGCGGCCGATACACGGCGCTGTGGTCCTCGGGGTGCTCTAGTTCTTGGCGAGCTCGAGCTTGTGGTAGGCGTGCGCCAGCTTCGACTTGCGGTTGGCGGCCTGATTCTTGTGGATCACGCCCTTGCTCGCCGCCTTGTCGAGCTTGCGGCAGGTGGAGTGCAGCAGCTCGGCGGCCTTCTCCTTGTCCCCGGCGGCCACGGCCTCGCGGAAGTGACGCACCGCCGTCCGCAGTGACGACTTCACCGACTTGTTGCGCAGGCGGCGCCGCTCGTTCTGGCGGTTGCGCTTGATCTGCGACTTGATGTTGGCCACGCGTCAGTTCCTTCGCAAAATCCGGGTGGGTTACAAAGCCTAAGGGCGCCCGTCGTGCGGGCAGCGACGATTCAGGTTACCAGCGCAGCCCGCCAAAGCTCAAAGCGAGGTCGCCGGCCTGCCGAAACGCCGAGGTTGGGGCAGCATGTGAAAGGTGAGCCCGCGAACCCTACCCGCCGAGTCCCCGTCCCGAACCAGGTCCAGACGCAGAGGTCATCAAGGGGTGTTCGACGGTTACGACCGGGTCGGCAGCTACGCGCAGGCGTACGACGAGATGTTCGACGCGCAGGGCAACGTGCGGGCCCCCCTACGAGGGCATCCACGCCGAACTCGCCCCGTCGGACGCCTCCGAACTGCAGGCCCGCGCCGACGCGCTCAACCGGGCCTTCATCGACCAGGGCATCACCTTCTCGCTGTCCGGGCAGGAACGCCCGCTGCCGCTGGACCTGGTGCCGCGTGTGATCTCGGCGGCTGAGTGGTCGCGGCTGGAGAAGGGCATCAAACAGCGCGTTCAGGCCCTGGAGATGTACCTCGAGGACATCTACGGCGAACAGGAGATCCTGCGCGACGGCGTCATCCCGCGCCGGCTGGTGACCTCCTGCGAGCACTTCCACCGCGAGGCGGCCGGCATCACCCCGCCCAACGGGGTGCGCATCCACGTCGCCGGCATCGACCTGATCCGCGACGAGCAGGGCAACTTCCGCGTGCTCGAGGACAACCTGCGCTCCCCGTCGGGGGTGTCCTACGTCATGGAGAACCGCCGGACCATGGCGCGGGTGTTCCCGAACCTGTTCGCCACCCACCGGGTGCGGGCGGTCGGCGACTACGCCTCCCATCTGCTGCGGGCCCTGCGCAACGCCGCCGCCAGCAACGTCGCCGACCCGACCGTCGTCGTGCTCACCCCTGGCGTCTACAACTCCGCCTACTTCGAGCACTCGCTGCTGGCTCGCCAGATGGGCGTGGAACTGGTCGAGGGCCGCGATCTGTTCTGCCGTGACAACGCCGTCTACATGCGCACCACCGCCGGTGAACGCCAGGTCGACGTCATCTACCGCCGTATCGACGACGCGTTCCTCGACCCGGTGCACTTTCGCCCCGACTCGGTGCTCGGGGTGGCCGGACTGCTCAACGCCGCCCGGGCCGGCAACGTGGTCATCTCGTCGGCGGTCGGCAACGGGGTCGGCGACGACAAACTCGTCTACACCTACGTGCCGACGATCATCGAGTACTACCTGGGCGAGAAGCCGCTGCTGGCCAACGTCGACACCTACCGGTGCTGGCTCGACGACGAACGCGAGGAGGTGTTCGACCGGATCCGCGAGCTGGTCGTCAAACCCGTCGAGGGCTCCGGCGGCTACGGCATCGTGTTCGGGCCCGAGGCCGGCGACAAGGAACTCAACGCCGTCATCCGCAAGATCCGCAACGACCCCCGTGGCTGGATCGCTCAGCCCGTCGTGCAGTTGTCGACAGTGCCCACCAAGGTCGGCGACAAGCTGGTGCCGCGGCACGTCGACCTGCGGCCGTTCGCGGTCAACGACGGCAACGAGATCTGGGTGCTGCCCGGCGGGCTGACCCGCGTCGCGCTGCCGGAGGGATCGCTGGTGGTCAACTCCAGCCAGGGCGGCGGGTCGAAGGACACCTGGGTGCTGGCGGCACGCACCTCGGGCGCCGATCGGGAACTGGCCGGCGGCGAGGTGGTGCGCTCGCTGCCCAACGGGGCGCCGGCCGGCCCGAGCATCCAGGCGCTGGAGCTGTCCACCTCCCAGCAACAGCAACAGCAGCAGTAGGGGGTGAGTGAGTGATGCTGGCACGCAACGCCGAAGCCCTGTACTGGATCGGCCGCTACGTCGAGCGCGCCGACGACACCGCCCGCATCCTCGACGTGACGGTGCATCAGCTGCTCGAGGACTCCAGCGTCGACCCCGATCTGGCCTCCCGCACCCTGTTGCGGGTGCTGGGCATCGCCCCGCCGCCCGGCCCGCTGGACGTGTGGTCACTGACCGACGTGGTGGCGTTCGGCCGCAACACCACCGGCGGCTGCTCGATCGTCGAGGCCATCTCGGCGGCGCGGGAGAACGCCCGGGGTGCCCGCGAGGTCACCTCCACCGAGATCTGGGAGTGCCTGAACTCCACCTACAACGCGCTGCCCGAACGCGAACGCGCCGCGCGGCGATTCGGGCCGCACGAGTTCCTGTCGTTCGTCGAGACCCGGGCCGCGATGTTCGCCGGGCTGGCCGACTCCACGCTGTCGCGCGACGACGGGTACCGGTTCATGGTGCTGGGGCGCGCGATCGAACGGGTGGACATGATGGTGCGGCTGCTGCTGTCGCGGGTCGGCGACAGCGCGTCGTCGCCGGCATGGGTGACGGTGCTGCGCTCGGCCGGTGCCCACGACACCTACCTGCGCACCTACCGGGGGTGCTCGACGCCGCCCGGGTCGTCGAGTTCATGATGCTGGACCGGCTCTTCCCGCGGTCCATCTTCTTCTCGCTGCGGCTGGCCGAGCACAACCTCGACGAGCTGCTCAACCGCCCGCACGACCGGCTCGGCGTGACCGCGGAGGCGCGGCGACTGTTGGGCCGGGCCCGCAGCGAACTGGAGTTCCTCAAACCGGGAGAGCTGTTGGACTCGCTCGAGGACCGGCTGGCCAAGCTGCAGAAGACCTGCTACGAGGTCGGAGAAGCGTTGGCACTGCAGTATTTCCACGCTGCGCCGTGGGTGGCGTGGCACGACGCCGGCCGCGCCGCCGGTCGCGCCGAGGCGCTGGTGATCGAAGAGGGGGAGATCTAGATGTGGCGACTGCGGGTGGTGCACTCCACCGGCTATGCCTACAAGTCACCGGTGACGGCGTCGTTCAACGAGGCCCGGCTGACACCGCGATCGGACTCCCGGCAGAACGTCATCCTCAACCGTGTCGAGACCGTCCCGGCCACCCGCACCTACCGCTACACCGACTACTGGGGCACCGCGGTCACCGCCTTCGACCTGCACGCCCCGCACACCGAGCTGGAGGTGACCTCGTCGTCGGTGGTCGAGACCGAGCCCGCCCAACCCCCGGAGAATGAGGTGGACTGGGCCGACCTGCGGTCCGAGCCGGTGATCGACCGGTTCGACGAGGTGCTCACCCCGACGCGCTACACGCCGGACAGCAGACACATCCGCCGGGTCGGCCAGCGGATCGCCAAGGACCACAAGCCGCACGAGGCCGTCATCGCCGCGGCGCACTGGGTGCGCGGCGAACTGGCGTACGTGCCGGGCACCACCGGCGTGCACTCATCGGGTCTGGACGCACTGCGCGAAGGTAAGGGGGTGTGTCAGGATTTCGCTCATCTGACGCTGATCCTGTTGCGCAGTATGGGAATTCCTGCCCGGTACGTGTCGGGCTATCTGCACCCGAAACGCGACGCGGTGATCGGGGACACCATCGACGGGCAGAGCCACGCCTGGATTCAGGCCTGGACCGGCGGCTGGTGGCACTACGACCCCACCAACGATTCGGAGATCACCGAACAGTACGTCAGCGTCGGGGTGGGCCGCGACTACGCCGACGTCGCGCCGTTGAAGGGGATCTACCGGGGCGAAGGCTCCACCGATCTCGACGTCGTCGTGGAGATCACCCGGCTGGCTTAGCGCGGCGGCGTCCGAGGGTGCGGTAGCCCGGGTGCACACTGGGGGTCAGGCCTTGGTGCTCGGCCACTTTCGTCAACAGTTCGCGCAGCGTCTGGCGCTCCCGGGCATCCAGCCCCGCTGTCATCATCCGGTCGTGGCGGCGGGCCAACTCGCCGATCCGGTTGGTGATCCTGCGCCCGGCCGGCGTCAGATGCAGGGCGTGCAGCCGGCGGTCGTCCGGGTTGCGCCGGCGTTCGACATAGCCGCGGTCCTCCAACTCGTCGACGAAGGCGACGAGCCGACTCGGCTGCAGGCCCAATTGTTCGGCGAGCGCCTGCTGGCTGCGTCCCGGCTCGGCGGCGATCGCGCGCAGGATTCCGGCGTGCGCAGGGGTCAGGTCGAGAGAGGCTATCAGGTCGGCGAACACTGTGGCCGAACAGTGGCCGAGTTGTGACAACAGGAACGCAACGTTGTCGCCGTCGGGCGGGTTCGCGGACACCCCAAAATCGTATCAATCAGGAATGATCGAGACATAAGACCGGCGAATCGTATTGTGCTACATCCAGATCAGCAATACCGTTCATAGTATGAATGATTCCGTTATTGACACGAATACGCGACGGCCGACGCAGAAGGGGCCGCCGCTCGCGCCGCTGGCGGCGATCTCGGTCGGGCTGCTCGTCGCCGGTATCGCGGTGGGGGTCGGCCTACACGGGGTGATGCCGCTGCCGTACGGATCGGCGACCGCGATAATGGCCTACGTCGACGGTGCCGACCTGGCCGGCCGGGTGATCGCGTTCGGTGTGTTCGGCTCATCGATCCCGCTGGCCATCTACGCGGCCACCGCCGGCAGCCGGCTGCGCCAACTGGGCGTCACCGCGCCGGGGTCGACGATCGCGCTGGCCGGTGGCCTGCTCGCCGCGACCGGCCTGGCGCTGTCGGCGCTGCTGATCTGGACGCTGTCGCGACCGGAGGTCGCCGGCGACCGCCCGCTGGTGCGCGCGCTGTGCTACCTGGCCTTCCTCAGCGGCGGGCCGTGGCACGTGGTCGGCCTGGGGCTGCTGATCGCCGGGATCGCCGTGCCGGGCCTGATCATCGGTTTGCTGCCGCGACCGGTGGCCTGGGCGGGACTGGCCATCGCCGCGCTCGCCGAACTGACCACCCTGGTGCTGATCTGGCCGGTGCTGTCGCCGATGCTGCCGGCGGCGCGCCTGGCCGGGCTGGGATGGTTGATCGTGGCGGGCGCGCTGCTGCCGACCCGCCGCCGGAATCGACGCGAGGCGCTGGCCGGGGCGGCGCGCTGAGCGGATGCGGGCTCCGCTGAGTCGGCGCCGCCCGGGTGCGCGGCTCAGCCGGCCGGCCTGACGCCCATGCCCGGATGCACCAGGACCCGGTGCAGGTCGTCGCCGAGCTCGATCTGCCGGTCGAACCGCGATGCGGCCAACGCGCGCCACTCGTCCTCCTGACCCGGCTGCGGCGCGGGCACGTAGTGGGTGAGGATCAGGATGCCGACCCCGGCGCGTTCGGCGGTGTCGGCGGCCTCCTCCACCGACGAGTGGTAGTCGCAGATGTCGCGGATGCGCTGCATCGGCGCCTGTTCGACGAGGTCGCGACGGATCACCGTGTGCACGAGCGCACCCGCCCCCTGGGCCAGCCCGTCGAGGCTCGGGCACGGCACGGTGTCGCCGGCCAGCACCACCGAGGCGTCGGCGAACTCGACCCGGAACCCGATCGTCGGGGTGACCGGGCGGTGATCGGTAGGCGCCACCCGGATCGTCACCCCGCCGTGGTTCCACACCTCGCCGTCGGTGTGCTCGTGCACCCGGACCTGCGGTGGGGCGTTGAGATCGTCGTGATGGGCGATCCGGTAGCCGATGTCGTGGCCGAACGCCTTGAAGGTGGCCTCGACCACCTCGGCGGTGCCCGGCGGGCCGATGATCGACAGCGGGTGCGGATCCGGGCCGAAGGTGGTGATCCACCGGGTGATCAGCAGGTCGCCCAGGTCGGCGATGTGATCGCTGTGCAGGTGGGTCAGCAATAGCGCCGTCAACGCGCTCGCCGAGGTTCCGGCCGCGGCCATCCGCTGCTGCACCCCGCGGCCGCAGTCGACCAGAAACGTCTGGTCACCGGCCCGCACCAGCGTTGACGGCCCGGCCCGGCGGGCGTCGGGAACCGGGCTGCCGGTCCCGAGCAGGGTGACCTCGATCATGGGCCAGGTATACCTGACGCGCGCGTCAGCCGGGAGCGGAGCGGGCGAAACGGCTCGCAGCCGGCCCGGGTTCGCCGAAACCTTTCGCTGCGCGCTCCGCCGACCTAGCCTGGTGTGAGATAGATCACGACTGGAGGCTGCGATGCGGATCGCGGACGTTTTGCGCAACAAGGGTTCGGCGGTGGCCACCATCACCCCGGAGACATCGGTGGCGGGCCTGCTCACCGAGCTGGCCGTGCACAACATCGGGGCGATGGTGGTGGTATCGCCCGACGGGGTGGTCGGGATCGTGTCCGAGCGTGACGTGGTGCGGGCCCTGCAGCGGCGCGGCGCGGAGTTGTTGACGCAGCCGGTCTCGGAGATCATGACGAGCATGGTCGTGACCTGCAGTCCCGAGGATTCGGTGGACAGCCTCACCCGGCTGATGACCGAGAACCGGGTGCGTCATGTCCCGGTGCTCCAGAACGGCCGGCTGGCCGGCATCGTCAGCATCGGCGATGTGGTGAAGACCCGGATGGAGGAGCTCGAGGCGCAGCAGGAGCAGCTGCAGGCCTACATCACCCGTGGCTGACATCCCGGTGGTCGCGGCGCAGCGCCGCGACCTGCGGCCGATGGCGCGCGTGCTGGCGCGTGCCTTCCAGCACGATCCGGTGATGACGTGGATGGTGCCGGACACGGCGGCGCGTGAGCGGGCGCTGCCGCGGATGTTCGCCACCATGATCCGGCACCACTACCTGCGCACCGGCGCCCCCGAGGTGGCCGGCGGCGAGCAGCCCGGCGCGGCGGCGCTGTGGGATCCGCCGGGCAAGTGGCAGCAGACCCGGCTGCAGGAGCTGGTCATGATGCCCGGGTTCCTGCGCGCGCTGGGCCGCAACGTCGGACGCGCCCAGCAGGTGATGGAGCTGATGAAGGCACAGCACCCGGAGGAGCCGCACTGGTATCTCGCGGTGATCGGCTCCGATCCGACGGTGCGCGGCGCCGGATACGGTCACGCGCTGATGCGGTCCCGGCTGGACCGCTGCGACGCCGAGTACTGCCCGGCGTATCTGGAGTCCAGCAACCCGGACAACGTCCCGTACTACGAGCGGTTCGGGTTCCGGGTGACCGGCGAGATCAAGGTGCCCGACGGGCCGACCCTGTGGCCCATGTGGCGTGAGCCACGATAGGACCCCAGTGGCGTGAGCCACGGTGACCTTTTCCCCGCGAGCAGACGCGTACACCCCTGAAACGGGCCCCATTCGGGGGTGTACGCGTCTGCTCGGCGCAAGGGGGGTGGCGGGGTGGAGCTACACCGGGCCGGCTCCGGCCCCGACCGCCGCGGGTTCGCCGACGCCGCCCAGCAGGTCGTTGTCGGCGAACGCGCCCCGATAGGCGGCGGCCGGATGGGTGTCGGGCAGCCGGTCGCCGCGGCCGAACAGCTTGTGCCGCAGCGTGCCGGACTTGTCGGTGGCGATCAGGCCGCGTTCGCGCAGCACCGGGAACAGCCGGTCGGCCACCTCCTGGAAGCTGCCGGGCACGGTGGCGTGGTAGACGTTCACCCCGTCCACCCCGGCCTCGCGCCACTCCTCGAGGTAGTGGGCGATCTCCTCGGCGGTGCCCACCACCCGGTTCGCGCCCTCCAGCACCCAGGCCAGATCCCGGATCGTCGGCTCGGCGTTGCCGGACGCCTCGGCGGCCCAGCGGGCGAACCCCTGCACCCCGTTGAATTCGCCGAGCGCGCTCAGCGGGGTGTCCAGGCCCAACCCGCCGGCGTCGACCCCGGCGTCGCCGAGCGCGTGCAGCGCCACCCCCTCCAGATCCAGCCAGCGGCGCAGTTCGTCGTGGCGGCGCACCGCGTCCCGGTGCGTCTCGCCGATGACGAACGAAAGTCCCTGCGCGAACGTGATGTCGCTCGGATCGCGCCCGTTCTGCGCTGCCAGCGAACGGGTTTCGGTGGTCAGCGTGTGCGCGGCGGCCGGATCGGGGCTGGAGATGTAGACGCCCTCGGCATTACGGGCCGAGAACAGCTGACCGGCCGGGGAGGCGCCGGCCTGGAACAGCACCGGGGTGCGCTGCGGTGACGGCGAGGTGAAGTGCGGCCCCTCCACCCGATACCGGCGGCCGACGTGGTTGATCTTGTGGATCTTGGCCGGATCGGCGTGGATGCCGCGCTCCTTGTCCTGGACCAGCGCGTCGTCGTCCCAGGAGCCCTCCCACAGCTTGTAGACCACCTCCATGTACTCGTAGGCCCACTCGTAGCGTTCGTCGTGGGGGAGTGCGCCCTCGTAGCCGAAGCTGCGGAACATGTTGGCGTTGAAGCTGGTCACGATGTTCCAGCCGAGCCGCCCGTCGGTGTAGTGGTCCAGCGAGCTCATCCGCCGGGCGAAGTTGAACGGGTGGTCCTGCACGATCGAGCTGGTGAACACGATGCCGAGGTTGTCGGTGACCGTCGCCAGTGCCGAGGCCAGCACCGACGGATCGTTCACCGGCACCTGGATGCCACCCTCGACGGCCTTGCGCCAGTTGCCGTTCCACGGTGAGCGCAGGCCGAACACGTCGGCGAAGAACAGCAGGTCGTAGCCGGCCCGTTCCACCGTGGTCGCCAGCGAGGTCCAGTGCCGCAGCGAGTTGAACCGGTGGTTCTGCGCTTCCGGCGCCCGCCACAGCCCGTGCAGCACGTGCGAGGCGGTGTTCATCACGAACGCCGAGAAGTACAGCGGCCGTTTGGTTTTATTTGTCATGAGATCGGTCCCAGGGTGTTGCGGATCAGGTCGTTGTCGGTGGTCTCCAGGTATTCGGCGATGCGCGGATCGGAGAACGCGGCGATCAGCTTCTGCACGTTCTCGTCCTCGAGGTGTTTGTTGCTGACCACCAGGCCGCCCTCGCTGCCCTTCGGCGCCGGATGGCGGGCCAGGATCTGCTCCTCGGTGAGCCCGGCGGCGTACACGTCGGAGATGTGCACCACCACCGCGTCGACGTCGGCGAGGCTGCGGGCCAGCTGACCGATCGGGACCTGAACGAACTGGTAGTTCTTCGGATTGGACTCGATGTCGGTCAGCTGCGGCAGACCCGCGACGGTGTCCTTGCCCGGCTTGAGGGTGATCTGGCCCGCCTCGGCGAGGTCCAGCAGCGCGATGGCCTGGCCGGCCGGTCGTCACGCAGCGCGATCTTGGCGCCCCGCGGCAACTGGTCCCAGCTGCGGTATTTGTCGGAGTAGGTGGCCTGGTCCCAGGTGAACACCGGCACCGCCAGGGTGAGCTCGAACCCGTTGGCGGCGATCGCGTCGTTGAGGAACGGCTGGTGCTGGAAGAAGTTGGCGGCGACGTCACCGGCGTCGACGGCGCGGTTGATCTCGACCAGATTGTCGATCTGCACCGGTTCGATGGTGATGTCGTAGTCCGGGGCGATATTCTCGGCGATGTAGCCCAGCAGCGTCTCGGCGGCGATGTCGGTGCTCCAGGTGGCCACCTTCAGATTCGGCCCGAACGGCTTGTGCTGATGCGACAGCTGGGTGTAGACGATGCCGCCTACGACGGCGACCACCGCCACCACCGCGGCCAGCAGCCACGGCCAGCGCTTGCGCTTGCGGATCTCGAGGCCGACATCGGCTGCGGCGGGTGGGTTGAGTTGATCGGTCACGGTGTTCCTTTCAGCGGGTGAGGGCTTTGACGATGCGGTCGCCGACGAACTGGACGACCTGGACGGTGATGATCAGCGAGACCGCGGTGGCGATCATGATGTTGTCGTCGAAGCGGTTGTAGCCGTAGGTGATTGCGAGGTTGCCGACACCACCGGCGCCGATCGAGCCGGCGATCGCCGAGTACTCGATCATCGCGATGGTGTTGACGGTCAGCGCCCCGGCGAGTGCCGGCAGCGCCTCCGACAGCTGCACGGTGCGGATGACCTGCACGGTGGATCCACCCGAGGCGATGCCCATGTCGGTGACGTCGGTGCGCACCTCGCGTAGCGCGTTCTGCACCAGCCGGGCGAAGAACGGGATGCCGGCCACCGTCATCGGCACGATCGCCGCGGGGATACCGACGGTGGTGCCGACCAGAAACCGGGTGACCGGGATGATCGCGGTCATCAGGATCAGGAACGGCAGTGAGCGGCCGATGTTCACAATGGTGTTGAGCACGTTGAACACCCGCGGGTTGGGGTAGAGCCCGAACTCGGAGGTGTTGTGCAGGGTGATGCCCAGCGGGATGCCGCCGAGCACCACCAGAACCATGGTGATGCCCACCATCAGCCAGGTTTCCCCGTAGGCCGGCAGCAGCAGGTCGGGAACCTTGGACCACGGCGTGCTCAGGTCCTCTGGAGCGGCGAAATACGTTGTCATGCAGCGAACTCCGCGGCCCTTTCGGCGGCGCGCACGTGCAGTCCGCGTTCGGTGAGGTAGGTCGCGAAACCGCTCGGCGCGCCGGGGGGCAGCGCCAGCACCGCACGCCCGACCGCCACCCCGCGGATCGACTCCACGCTGGCCGACAGCACGTCGACACGCACCCCGGACAGGCCCGGCGCGGTGTGAACCGCGGTCAGCCAGTCCAGCGGCACCGACCGCGAGGCGTAGGAGACCTCCCACACCTCGGCGTCGGGGGGTGCCGGCACCGCCGGCCGGTCCGGAAGCAGCTCGTGGGCCAGCGCCGACGCCGGGTCGAGGATCACCTCCTCCACCCGACCGTGCTCGACGATCCGGCCGCCCTCCAGACGGGCCACCGAATCGGCGATTTCGCGCACCACCTCCATCTCGTGGGTGATGAGGATGATCGACAGCCCGTACTCGTCGCGCAGGTGACCGAGCAGCTCCAGGATCGACCTGGTCGTCGCCGGGTCGAGACCCGAGGTGGCCTCGTCGGAGAGCAGGTTGGCCGGTCCCAGCGCCAGCGCCCGGGCGATGCCGACCCGCTGTTTCTGCCCGCCGGACAGTTGGGCGGGGTAGAAGTCGCGCCGGTCGGCCAGCCCCACCCGTTCCAGCAGTTCGGTGACCCGCTTGTCGATGGACTCCGGGGTGGCGTGCAGGTATTCCATTGGCAGCGCTACGTTCTGGGCCACGGTTCGGCGCCGCAGCAGCGGCGCGGACTGGAAGATCACCCCGATCCGGCGGCGTGCGGCCACCAGTTCGGCGCCGTCGAGTCGGGTGAAGTCCTGGCCGTCGACCCGCACCGTGCCGCTGGTGGGCCGCTCCAAGAAGCTCACGCATCGCGACAGCGTGCTCTTGCCCACCCCGCTCGGGCCGACCACGGCGAGGATCTCGCCGCTGCCCACCGACAGGGACACGTCGTCGAGCACGGTGCGCTCACCGAATCGCTTGGTCAGATTCTCGATCTCAATCACAAAGATCCGCTTTCGTAGTCGGGGATCAAACCCTTTGACAGACAGCGGCAGACCGTAGGAGAGCGGCGCAGCGCCGGTACACGGTATTGATCGTGATGAGCAAAAGACCTGCTGCGGGAATAGATTCCCGGCGCGTGAATTCGATCAGCGTGGTTCGAAACCTTTTCGTCGCCGGTGCGAGCGGCGATGCTGCAGCGGGGTCGACCGACGGTGCGAGGACGGCCGTTCGAGCCCGAGATCCAGCCCTTCGCCGAGGGAATCGTGCGGCGCCTGCGGCGCCGGTCGCAACGAACGGAGGTGGTGTCATGACGCTGAAATTCCACTGGTACCTGCCCACGCACGGGGACACCACCACCGTCGCCGACAATCGCCTCGATGCGGCCACCCGGCTGCGCACCCATCTGCAGCCCACCCTGGAGAACCTCACCGAACTGGGCCGGGTGGCCGAGGGTTACGGCTTCGAGGCGGTGCTGACCCCGACCGGCACCCACTGCGAGGACTCCTGGATCGCCACCGCGGCACTGGCGCAGCACACCGAGCGGCTGAAGTACCTGGTCGCGTTCCGGCCCGGGGTGCTCTCGCCGACGGCGGCGGCCCAGCAGGTCGGCACCTATCAGCGGTTCACCGGCAACCGGCTGGCGCTCAACGTCGTCACCGGCGGCGACGACGACGAGATGCGCCGGTTCGGCGACTGGGCCGACAAGGCCGCCCGCTACCGGCGCACCGGCGAGTTCCTGACCGTGCTGCGCGGGCTGTGGAACAACCCCGAGTTCAGCTTCCACGGCGAGTTCTACCGGATCGAGCGCGCGGCACTGGCCTACCCGCTCGAACACGTTCCGACGATCTACTTCGGCGGCAGCTCGCCGGAGGCCATCGAGGTCGCCGCGCAGCACGCCGACGTCTACCTGACCTGGTGCGAGCCGCCCGAGCAGGTCGCCGAGAAGATCGAGCGGGTGCGCGCCGCCGCGGCCCGGCACGGCCGCACCCTGCGCTACGGGGTGCGCCTGCACACGGTGGCCCGGCCCACCGCCGAGGAGGCCTGGCAGCGGGCCGCGGAGCTGATGACCGGGCTCACCCCCGAGGCGGTGCGCAGCGCCCACGAGCGCTACCTGGCCAGCGGCTCGGAGGGGCAGCGCCGGATGGCGGCGCTGACCACCGGTGAGCTCGTCGGGGTGCGCGACCTGGAGATCCACCCCGGGCTGTGGGCGGGCCCGAGCCTGCTGCGTGACGGCGCCGGCACCGCCGCGGTCGGCTCCTACGCCGAGGTGGCCGCGCTGTTCAACGAGTACGCGCAGCTCGGCGTCACCGAGTTCGTGCTCAGCGGCTACCCGCAGCGGGTGGAGATCCACCACGTCGGCCAGGGCGTGCTGCCGCTGTTCGCCCACGCCCCGGCCGGCGTCTGACCGGTCCTACCGCGCCCGCGAAATCCGCGCCGGAAGGGGCGGCGTCTGCTCGCGGGGAAATCGGCCATCCGCTCCTGCTAGAGTACGGGCGCCGACCCCGGGGGAATCCGGTGCGAATCCGGAACTGACGCGCAACGGTGTGAGGCGCTCGCCTCGAGTCCGATCGCCTGGGGCCGGTGACCCGTTCAACGGCCTCGCGATATGGGCCCTGACCAAGGACGTGGCGGATGCGTGCGATCACCGCACTTATCACCGTGCTGCTGCTCGCCGGCTGTGGGAGCGGCAGCGTTGTCGAGTCATCGACCCCGACACCCGATTATCCCGTGGTACTGCAGAACTGCGGTGCCGACGTCACCTTCGACCGACCACCGCGCCGCGTGGTGTCGCTGTACCAGGCCTCCACCGAGATCCTGCTGTCGCTCGGGCTGGCCGACCGCATGGTGGGTACCAGCACCTGGTTCGACCCGGTGCTACCCGAACTCGCCGATGCCAACGCTCGCGTGCCACGGCTGGCCGACAACGACCCGGCTCTGGAAACGGTGCTCGCTACCGAACCCGACCTCATCGTCTCGGCAAGCGCACACACTTTCACTCCGGCGGTGGTCGGAGATCGGGCCCGGCTCGCCGACCTCGGCGTGGCTGGGTATCTGTCACCTTCGGTGTGTGCCGGTGCCCAGGTAAGCGGGGAAACCGTGACCCGCTCCGAGCCTTTGCGGTTCGCTACGCTGTTCGGCGAGATTGCGGAACTGGCGGCGATCTTCGGGGTTCCGGAGCGCGGCACTGCATTGATCGACGGGCTCCGGCGACGGCTCGAGGCGGCGCATGTGACCGCGGTGGAGGGGACCACGGTTGCCTACTGGTTTTCCGGGTTGCGTACCCCATACATGGCTGGATGTTGTTCAGCCCCAGGTCTTTACAGTGAGTATCTTGGACTCACGAATGTCTTCGCGGACATCGCCGAGGACTGGCCGGAGGTCGACTGGGAGACGGTCGCCGCTCGGGACCCCGATATCCTGGTCCTGGCCGACCTGAGTCGGCGTCGGGTCGACGGAGACGACCTGGATTCGAAACGCCGTTTCCTGCAATCGCATCCGGTAACCAGGAACATGACCGCGGTTCGTAATGAACACTTCGTCGTTTTGGCCGGGTCAGAACTCGACCCTGGGATTCGGCAGGTTGATGCGGTGGAGAAACTTGCCGCCGCGCTCGAGTCGTACGGATTGGCGCAATGAGCGCCCGGATTCCGGCCTTGCTTGCGGTGTTCGCGCTGTTGGTGGTGGGGTGTGGGCAAGCCGTGGAGAGCGCGGTGGCCGAGAGCGACGGCTATCCGTTGACCGTGCTCAACTGTGGTCGGCAGGTGATGATTTCGGCGTCGCCGCAACGTGCGGTGTCACTCAACCAGGGATCCACCGAGATTCTGTTGTCTCTCGGGCTCGCCGATCGCATGGTCGGCACCGCTACCTGGACCGATCCGGTTCGGGAGAATCTGGCGGGCGAGAACGCGCGGGTGCCGCGATTGTCGGACAACAAGCCCGCACTGGAGGCGGTTCTCGAGACCGCTCCGGACTTCATCTCGGCATCGTTCACCGGTACCCTCGGCCCGGGCGGGGTCGCCGATCGCGAACAGTTCGAACGGCTCGGAGTGCCGACGTATCTCGCGCCGAGCGATTGTGCGGGTAAAGATGCCGGGCATGGTGACGGCGTGCGCATCGAGCCGTTCACGATGGATTTGGTCTACGACGAAATCTCGGACCTTGGAAGAATCTTCGGAGTCGAGGAACGCGGTCGCCAGCTGATTGCCGAGCTGCGCGATCGCCTCGGCGCGGCGTCAGAAACCCGAGCGCAACCAGGGACGACGGCAGCATTCTGGTTCTCCGATATCCGGGCCCCGTATTTCGCCGGCTGCTGTGGCGCACCGGGTGTGATCGCGCAGGCGGTCGGGGTGCGGAATGTGTTCGACGACACCAACGAGGAGTGGCCACAGGTCAGTTGGGAGGCGGTCGCCGAACGGAACCCGGACGTACTGGTGCTGGCCGATCTGAGTCGCCGCACCATCGACGGTGACGCGTTGCAGGCGAAGATCGACTTCCTGGAATCCCACCCGGTGACCAGACGCCTCACCGCAGTACAACTGCGTCGGTACATCGTGGTCAACGGCGCTGATCTGAACCCGTCGATTCGAACCGTCGACGGGGTCGAGAAGGTCGCAGCCGGGCTGCGCGAGTTCGGGATGTCGTCGTAGCGTTGTTGACCCGTATCGGTCCGCTCGCCGGTCTGTGGTTGGCGGGGCTGGCAGGACTCACTCTGTCGATGGCCCTGGCCATCACGATAGGCCCGGCGAGTCTGTCGATGGTCGACGTGTACCGGATCGTGGCCGACCACCTGGGTGCCGGAACGTCCGGGGCCACCGCGTTGCAGGACGGGATCGTCTGGGAGTTGCGGTTGCCGCGTGTGGTCATGGCGGCACTCTGCGGCGCGGGATTGGCGCTGTGCGGCGCGATCCTGCAGTCGCTGCTCCGGAATCCACTGGTAGATCCCTTCATTCTCGGGGTGTCCGGCGGTGCATCGACGGGCGCTGTCGTGGTCGTGGTACTGGGGGTCGGCGCGAGTGCGGTGGGTCTGTCAGGTGGGGCATTCATCGGTGCAGTGACGGCGTTCGTGGTGGTGCTCGCACTGGCCTACGGTGCTGGCGGGAGTACCGAACAGGTGGTGCTCGCCGGGGTCGCCGGTACCCAGCTCTTCTCCGCCCTGACCTCGTTCGTCGTGATGTCGGCGGCCAATGCCGAACAGACCCGGGGCGTGCTGTTCTGGCTGCTGGGATCGATGTCGGGGGTGGGCTGGGCCGACGTGTACCTGTGTGGTGTCGCGACCGGGATCGGCCTGGTGGTCTGCCTCCTGGCCGCGAACGTGCTCGATGCGTTCGCCTTCGGACAGGACGCCGCCGCAACGCTCGGTGTTCCGGTGGTACGGGCCAGGGCGATCCTGCTGGTGGTCACCGCACTCATCACCGCAACAACAGTCAGTGCCGTCGGCGCAATCGGGTTCGTCGGACTGGTACTTCCGCACGCGGCGCGACTGATCGTCGGTCCGGGGCATCGGCGGCTGCTGCCCAGCGTCGCGATTCTAGGTGCGGTCTTCATGGTGTGGGTCGACACCCTGGCCCGAACCGTGTTCGCTCCACAGGAGCTACCGACCGGTGTGGTGACCGCGCTGATCGGCGTGCCGGCGTTCGGTGCGATGCTGTTGCGCCGGGGCAGGGGTGTCCGGTGAGCCTCACCGCGGATTCGGTGCGCTGGACCCGGTCGGGTCGGCTCGTCCTCGCGGGGGTAACCCTGCAGCCGGCGCCGGGAAGCACCGTCGGACTGCTCGGCCCGAACGGTTCGGGAAAATCCTCCCTGATGCGCTTGTTGGCGGGGCTGGACCGCCCCGACGTGGGATCGGTCACCGTCGACGGTCACGCCGTGGCGTTGCTGCCACGTCGAACGGTGGCTCGGCGGATCGCGCTTGTCGCCCAGCACGCCGAAACGGATCTGCACCTGACCGTGCGCGACGTGGTGTCGCTCGGCAGGACGCCGTACTCGGGCCCGCTCGGTGGCGATCGGGACGGCCGGGCGGTGGTGCGTGAGGCACTCGTTGCCACCGGACTGTCCGGACTGGCCGATCGGTACTGGCACACCTTGTCCGGCGGGGAACGTCAGCGGGTGCAGATCGCCAGGGCGCTGGCACAGCAACCGGCGGTGCTGCTGGCCGACGAACCGACAAATCACCTCGACCCGGCACACCAGTTGGAGGTGCTGGCGCTGATACGTCGGTTGGACGTGACCGCGATCGTGGCATTGCACGACCTCAACCTCGCGGCGATGTTCTGCGACGAGGTGGTGGTGCTTGCCGGTGGTCGGGTCGTCGCGGCCGGGCCGCCCGTGGCGGTGTTGACCGAGCAGCTCGTCGCCGACGTGTACGGGGTGCGTTGCCGCATCCACCACGATGACAGCGGGCCGTACGTGCGTTTCCTCGGTCAGATCCAGGCGTAGTCGCGGCGCAGCCGGGCCGCGACCAGCTCGAACCGCTCGCGGTCCAGGATCGCGCCCTCGCGGCGGATGCCCTCCTCGGGCACATCGAGCACCCGGTCCAGCCGCACCCAGCTGGGCCGCCCGTCGAAGTCCCACGGGCCGCTGCCGATGCCGACCCAGTCGGCGTCGTCGTTGCGGTGCTGCTTGCTCGACAGCATGAGCCCGAGCAGGGTGTCGCCGTTGCGGCCGACCACCAGCACCGGGCGGTCCTTGCCCTGGGTCGGGTCGTCCTCGTAGGTCACCCAGGTCCAGACGATCTCGCCCGGGTCGGCCCGGCCGTCGAGGTCCGGTGCGTAGACGACGCGCCGGGCCCGGCGCGCGGTGGGCACGCTGCGGTGGGTGACCGGCCGGCCCGGCGGCAGCGCGCCCTCGGGCGCGGGGCGGGCGGCGGCCTGGCCCAGCGCCGACAGGCCGGCGTCGATGCCCATGCGCAGTCCCTCGCCGAGGGTGCGCGGAGCGGATCCCGGCCGCTGCAGCTGACGCAGCAGCCTGGGCGCCTCGTTGAACACCAGGTGCCCCGCGAAGCGGCCGACGGCCTTCCACTGCGACGCCATAGTGCGAGCATAGGGGAGCGACGGCGACGGCGATTGTGTCCCGGTTCGTGGTGCTCGATACCCTGGTAGGGCGCACAACGCGCTCCCGGACACCGCGTCACCAGGAGATTCCCATCAGCAGCTTCGCCGACAAGACGTTCACTGCGCCGGCGCAGATTCGGAACTTCTGCATCATCGCCCACATCGACCACGGAAAGTCGACGTTGGCCGACCGGATGCTGCAGCTCACCGGCGTCGTCGATGAACGCACCATGCGCGCACAGTACCTCGACCGCATGGACATCGAGCGCGAGCGCGGCATCACGATCAAGGCCCAGAACGTGCGGCTGCCGTGGGAGGTCGACGGGCAGCAGTACGTGCTGCACCTCATCGACACCCCGGGCCACGTCGACTTCACCTACGAGGTGTCACGGGCGCTGGAGGCCTGCGAGGGCGCGATCCTGCTGGTCGACGCCGCCCAGGGGATCGAGGCGCAGACGCTGGCCAACCTGTATCTGGCGCTGGACCGCGACCTGCACATCATCCCGGTGCTCAACAAGATCGACCTGCCCGCCGCCGACCCGGACCGCTACGCCGCCGAACTGGCCCACATCGTCGGCTGTGAACCGACCGACGTGCTGCGGGTGTCGGGCAAGACCGGCGAGGGGGTCGCCGAACTGCTCAACGAGGTGGTGCGTCAGGTGCCGCCGCCGACCGGCGACCCCGACGCACCGACCCGGGCGATGATCTTCGACTCGGTCTACGACACCTACCGCGGCGTGGTCACCTATGTCCGCGTCGTCGACGGCAAGATCCTGCCGCGCGAGCGGATCAAGATGATGTCCACCGGCGCCACCCACGAACTGCTCGAGGTCGGCATCGTCTCACCCGAGCCGAAGCCGTGCGACGGGCTGGGCGTCGGCGAGGTCGGCTACCTCATCACCGGCGTGAAGGACGTGCGCCAGTCCAAGGTCGGCGACACCGTCACCACCGACCGCAACGGCGCCGCCGAACCGCTGACCGGCTATCGCGAGCCCAAGCCGATGGTGTACTCGGGCCTGTATCCGGTGGACGGCTCGGACTACCCGGACCTGCGCGACGCGCTGGAGAAGCTGCAGCTCAACGACGCCGCGCTGACCTTCGAGCCGGAGACCTCGGCGGCCCTGGGCTTCGGCTTCCGGTGCGGGTTCCTCGGCCTGCTGCACATGGAGATCACCCGCGAGCGGCTGGAGCGGGAGTTCAACCTCGACCTGATCTCCACCGCCCCCAACGTGGTGTACCGGGTGATCCAGGACGACGGCACCGAGAAGATCGTCACCAACCCGTCGGACTGGCCGACCGGCAAGATCCGCACCGTCTACGAGCCGGTGGTCAAGACCACGATCATCGCGCCGAGCGAGTTCATCGGCTCGATCATGGAGCTGTGCCAGTCCCGCCGCGGCGACCTGCAGGGCATGGACTACCTGTCGCCGGAGCGGGTCGAGATGCGCTACATCATGCCGCTCGGCGAGATCATCTTCGACTTCTTCGACTCGCTGAAGTCGCGCACCCGCGGCTACGCCAGCCTCGACTACGAGGAGGCCGGCGAGCGCGAGTCGCAGCTGGTCAAGGTCGACATCCTGCTGCAGGGCGAGCCGGTGGACGCGTTCAGCGCGATCGTGCACCGCGACTCGGCCTACGCCTACGGCAGCAAGATGACCGCCAAGCTCAAGGAGCTGATCCCGCGCCAGCAGTTCGAGGTGCCGGTGCAGGCCGCGATCGGTTCGAAGATCATCGCCCGGGAAAACATCCGCGCCATCCGTAAGGATGTGTTGTCGAAGTGCTATGGCGGTGACATCACCCGTAAGCGCAAGCTGCTGGAGAAGCAGAAGGAAGGCAAGAAGCGGATGAAGACGATCGGTCGGGTCGACGTGCCGCAGGAGGCGTTCGTTGCCGCGCTGTCCACCGACAGCGCCGCCGGCGACAAGGCCAGGAAATGACCTCGCCCGGTGCGCGCGGGCGGCGTACCGCCGTCGCGGCCCTGACCCTGGTGCTGGGGCTGCTGGCCGCCGGCTGCACCACGGTGACCCAGGGCAACGGCCGGTCGGCGCCCGGGCTGACCTTGGGCCCGCTCGAGGGGGCGCTGCTCTACGACGTGCTGCCGACCGAAGCGGACATGGACGACATCCTCGACTCGCCATTGCGGGAGGATTCCGAGGGCGAGTTGTCGGGCGGGGTCGACGACATGCCCGACGGTCTGAACTCCGAGAGGCGGGCGTCGCCGCACCGCTGCGTCACGGCCATAGCGCCGATTCAGCGCTCGATGTACGTCGATACCGACGCGACCGAGTTCGCATCCCGCAAGTGGCGGCTCCCCAAGGGGGAGAAGGGCGACATCATGGGCGTTCACGCGGCGGTCGTGGTGTTCCCGGACCACGCCGCGGCCAGCGCCGCCTACGACGAGTTCGTCAAGGACTGGCAGGACTGTGACGGTGACACGGTGCGCCTCGGGCAGCTGAGCGAGCGGGACCACTTCGTCGAGAAGATCAACGATGTGCGCCAGAACAAGGCCGTCGCGGTCGCCGACATCCTGACCTCACAACCGTCGACGTCGATTTCCTGGCGGCGGCAGCGCGCCCTGGCCGTCCGGGCGAACTGCCTGATCGAGGTCGACGTCTCGTACTACAGCGACAAACGCCCGCCGTCGGACCTGCAGGACGCCGCGGCTCAGGTGGCGGACTTCATGCTGGACCGCATCACCGACGTGGGCTGAGTCCCTGTGGCCTCGTTACGTCAATCGCGCCTCACGGGTAACAACGACGTGCTATCGATGTGAGTACGTGACGACGAAGGAGACCGGAGTGCGGCAACCACCGACGGCGAACGCCGGGCGGCGCGGGCTGCCCACCTGCGCGGTCGTCGCCGGTGCCGTGCTCGCCGGGGCGCTGACCGGGTGCTCGACGACGGTCCACGAGCCGCCGGTCGTCCGCATCGAACCGGCTGTCGCGCCGAGTCCGGCCCGGCCGCTGGCGCCGGCACTGCCCACCTCCGACGAACTGGCCGCCGTGCTGGGGATCCCGGGCCTCACCGCGCCTGTGGTGGAAGGCGGCGCGGACGCCCTGCTGGCCGGTGTCGGCGAGTCCGACGCCGCGCCTGCCGAGTGCGTCGGCCCCGCCTACCGGTTGCAACGCACCGTCTATGCCCCCGCCCCGGTACGCGGGGTGGCCACCGAGTCCTGGGTGGGCGCACCGATCGGACCGCAGGCGGACGCGCCGACACCCGAGGCGCCGTCGCTGTCCGGCTACTTCGGGGTGGTCCGGTTCGACACCCCGGCCGACGCCCAGGCGTTCTTCGCCGCCGCGGCGGATGCCTGGAATCGGTGCAACGGCCAGACCGTGGTGTTGCAGCAGCCCGGGCTCGGTACGCAGGGCGTCAGCCGCATCACCGACGTCACGGTCGACGACACCGTCGTCTCGGCGGTGGTGCTGCGCGACGGGGGCACCCCGATGCAGCGCGCCCTGGGCGTGGCGGGTGACAGCGTGGTCGACGTCGAACTCGCCGGTGCCCAGGCCGGTGAACCCGCGTCGGGTGCCGTCGCGGTGGCCGAGCTGATGTTGCGCAAGGCCGGCTAGCTAGCGGCAGCAGTCCGGATCGAGGACGGCGCATAACGCGCTGAGTGCCGACCGGTCGGCGCTGTGAAAGACACTCATGCCGCGCCGTTCGGATTTCACGAACCCGGCCCTGCGGAGCTGGGTCAGGTGATGGCTGACGGTCGATTCGCTCAGCCCCAGCTGGTCGGCCAACTCGCCTCCTGTTCGTCCGGTGGGTGGGGATGTGAACAACAGCGACATGATCCGGACCCGGGCGGGATCGGCGAGCGCCTTCAACCTCAGCGCGATCTGAAGCGCGTCGTCGTCCGAGATCGGCCCGGCCGCAACGGGTGCGCAACAGACCGGCGTGGTGGTGTCGATGCTCGGCAGGGTTTTGGGCATATCACCATGATGCCACCTTCTTGACATATATCGAAAAGGTGTGACACCCTCGAGCATGTCATGTTTCGATATATATCGAAAAGGGGTTGGGGTCATGTCGCGAGTCCAGTTGGCGCTGAATGTCGACGATCTCGATCAAGCCGTCGCGTTCTACTCGGCGCTGTTCGGCGTTGAACCCACGAAGCTCAAGGATGGGTACGCCAACTTCGCGATCGCCGAGCCGCCACTGAAGTTGGTGCTGATCGAGAATCCCGGGGCGGGCGGGTCCGTCAACCACCTCGGTGTCGAGGTCGAGAGCAGTGACCGGGTGCGGTCCGAGACCGACCGACTCGGCGCCTCCGGGTTGGTCACCGACCCGGAACTCAATACCACCTGCTGTTACGCCACCCAGGACAAGGTCTGGGTCACCGGGCCTTCCGGTGAGAAGTGGGAGATCTACACGGTGCTCGCCGATTCGGAGACGTTCGGCTCATCGACCGACACCGCCGGGTGTCGCTGCTGACGGTTCCGTCGGGCGGCTGCCGCGGCGTTCGATCAACTCGCCCCACGCCGTGAACGCGTCGACATCGGCGCCGGTCGTGGTGGCGGTCCCGCTCGCCAGGGCCACCAGGCCCGTGGCGATCCGGCCGAGCCCGATGCCGGTGCGGTGAACGACGTGCACCAGTTCGGCGAACGCCTCGTCCGTGGAACAGCCGCGCAGGCCCACCAGCACACCGATGGCGGTGTCGATCACCTTCCGCGAGGTGTCGTGGGCCTGCCGGCTGTGGTAGCTCATGTCCGCCAGCATGACCGGTGCGGCCCCGCCGGCCGAGATTTCGGCGCACGCTGATTTCACGGCGCCCGAGCGGCGAAATCCGGGCGGACACCGGTTGAAAGGTTTGTGCACACCCGTGCATCGTCGGTGAACCCGGCTGGCCGCGCCGGCCACCGACGCCGACAATGACGGGCATGCTTCCGGTCCTCGATCTCACCGATGCACAGACCGATCCGGAGGGCTTCCGGGAACGCCTGCGCGAGGCCGCCCACGACGCCGGTTTCTTCTACCTCGTCGGCCACGGTGTGCCCCGGTCCCAGATGGAGCAGGTGCTGCGGCTGGCCCGCGAGTTCTTCGCGTTGCCGCTCGAGGTCAAAAACGAGATCAGCCAGCTGAAAAGCCCTCAGTTCCGCGGCTACTCCCGGATCGGCGGTGAACTGACCAACGGTCTGGTGGACTGGCGTGAACAGATCGACATCGGACCCGAGCGGCCGGTCATCCCCGGCGCGGAGGGCTACTGGCGGCTGCAGGGACCGAACCTGTGGCCCGCCCGGCCGGCCGGGTTCCGCGCCGCCTTCGAGGAATGGGACCGCACCCTGTCGGCGGTGGGCATGCGGCTGCTGCGGCACTGGGCGGCGTCGCTGGGCGCCGACGAGAGCCACTTCGACGCGGCGTTCGCCGACCGTCCCGCCACGCTGATCAAGGTGGTCCGCTACCCGGGCACCGCCGACACCACCCAGGGGGTGGGTGCCCACAAGGACTCCGGGGTGCTGACCCTGCTGCTGGTCGAACCCGACTCCGCGGGCCTGCAGGTCGAGACCGACGACGGCGAGTGGATCGACGTCCCGCCGCTGCCCGACGCGCTGATCGTCAACATCGGGGAGCTGCTCGAGGTGGCGACCGGCGGCTACCTGCGGGCCACCCGGCACCGGGTGCTGGCCCCGCCGCCGGGCACCGACCGGGTGTCGATCCCGTACTTCCTCAACCCCTCGCTGGACGCGATCATCCCGATCATTCAGCTGCCGCCGGAGCTGGCGGCGCTGTCCCGCGGCGTGGAGGACGACCCGAACAACCCGATCTACAACACCTACGGGGAGAACGCCTGGAAGTCGCGCACCCGGGCCCACCCCGACGTCGCCGAACTGCACCACGGGATCAAGCCGCAGGGCGTCGCCTCCGCGTACTGAACACCCGTGCGCGTTGACTCTGCGGCCATGGCCAGGTCCTCTCGCACTCTTCCGCCCCGGTTGCAGAGTCAACGCGCGGGGGAGGTGATTTCATCGGGCTGATCGCAACCATTAGCAGCCGGGGCGCCGGCGGATAGTTTGGCGCTCGTGTTCGATGTGCGCCGGCTGGTGGTGTTGCGTGAGGTCGTGCGCTGCGGGTCGTTGTCGGCCGCCGCGGCGGCGCTGAACTACACCACCTCGGCGGTCTCCCAGCAGATCAGCGCGCTCGAACGCGACCTGGGGGTGACGCTGCTGGTGCGCGGCCCGACCGGGGTGCGGCCCACCGCGGCCGGTTCGAAACTGCTCGAACACGCCGAGGTCATCCTCGACGCGATCGCCGCGGCCGAACGGGATCTCGCCCGGCTGACCAGCGTGCGGCCCGGGGTGCTGCGGGTGGCGTCGTTCGCCAGCGCCGCGGCGACGATCCTGCCGCGCGCGATCGCCGGCTTCCGCGCCCGTTGTCCCGGCATCGACGTGGAACTGGTCTCGGCCGACCCCGATGAGGGTGTCGCGCTGCTCGCGGCCGGCGGGGTGGACGCCGCGGTGATCACCGAGGTGCCGGGGGAGGGGCCGCAGTTCCGTGGCATCCACACCGTGGCCGTCTACGACGACGAGTTCTTCGTCGTCCTGCCCACCGCGCACCGGCTGGCCGCCGCCGTGGAGGTGCCGTTCGCCGCGCTGTCCGGCGAGCAGTGGATCGTCAGCACCGAGACCGGCGACTGCCCCGATGTGCGCGTGTTCCAACAGGCTTGCCGCGCCGCGGATTTCGAACCGTCGGTGACCTTCCGCGCGGAGGACTACAGCACCGTGCAGGGGCTGGTCGCGGCGAATCTCGGGGTGTCGCTGGTGCCGTCGCTCGCGGCCGCCGGCGCACGGGCCGACGTGGCGATCCGCCGGGTGGCCGGTACCCGGCCGGTGCGGCGCATCTCGATCGCCACCGGCGAACCACCCGCCACCGGAACGCCGTTGGCGACCTTCGTGTCGCTGGTCCGTGCCGCCGGGACGCGGCTGCGGCCGGACCCCGTTTACAGCGTTCGTGAACGCCCCTTCAGCGTCGCTTGATCCGTCCACCGTTTACTCCTACTCGCCCCTAAGGTTCCGCGGCATGACCACCACCGAAGCCACCACACCCGTTCTCACCTCCACCGAGGAAGCGCTGTCGGTCGCCCGCGAGCTGGCGACGCGCATCGCCGCCGGCGCGGCGGAACGGGAACTCACCGGAACGCTGCCCGAGGCACAGCTGCGCGAGGTCGCCAGGTCCGGTCTGCTGGGCATCATCGTCCCGCGCGAGTTCGGCGGCCCCGATCTGCCCGAGTCCACCGCCGTCGAGGTGCTGCGCATCCTGTCCCAGGCGGATTCGGCGGTCGGCCAGCTGTTGCTGTCGCATTTCGTGCTGTCGCAGGCGCTGCGCGGGCTGGAGGGCGCGGACCCGGCACCGCGGATCTACGCCGACGTCCTGGCCGGTGTGCAGCTGGGCAACGCCACCGTCGAGCGCGGCACCAAGCGCAGCATCGACCGGCGCACCACCGTGACCCGCCAGTCGGACGGAACGTGGTTGCTCAACGGGACCAAGTACTACGCGACCGGCACGCTCGGGGCGGGCTGGATCGGTGTGGCCGCACGCATCCCGGACTTCGAACCGTCGCACGGGGCAACGGTTTTCGTTCGGCCGACCGACCCGGGTGTGACGCTGAACCTGGACAAGTGGTCGTCGTTCGGTCAGCGGCTCACCGCCAGCGGCGAGGTGGTGCTGGACAACGTCGTGGTCGACGACGCGTTCGTCATCGACGAGGGCCCCGATCCCGATCCGGTGACCGCGCCGCCGTCGGTGCTGGGCGCGTTCGACCAGGCGCTGCACGCCGCGGTCGACATCGGCATCGCCCGCGCGGCACTCGAGGACGGGGCGCAGTTCGTCACCACCCGCAGCCGGCCCTGGTTCGAGGCCGGTGTGGACAACGCCGCCGACGAGCCGCACGTGGTGCGCCGGTTCGGCGAGCTGACCGCCCGGCTGTACGCGCTGGAGGCGCTGCTGGCGCAGGGCGCCCGGCTGGTGGACGAGGCGCTGGCGCTGCCCGAGCTGACCCGCGAGGCCGCGGCCGAGGCGTCGCTGAAGGTGGCCGCCGCCAAGGCCCTGGCGCAGGAGTTCGCCGTCGAGATCGCCAGCGGTGTCTTCGAACTCGCCGGCGCCTCGGCGACCGACCAGAAGCTGGCGCTGGACCGGCACTGGCGCAACGTCCGCGTGCACTCGCTGCACGACCCGGCCCGGTGGAAGTACGTCCACCTCGGCAACCACACGCTGCGCGGCACCCTGCCACCCCGGCTCGGTGTCCTGCTCTGACCCCGACGCACCCCTCGACGAAGGAACCTCTCATGCCTGGCTTCTATCTCACCGGCAGCATCAACGTGCCGACCGTCGACGACGCGTTCCGCCTCGTCGGCAGCCGCCTGCAACCCGGCGTCACCCGTGTTCCCGACGGGGAGCCGGGGGAGCGGGCCAACTGGGTGCTCACCCAGGCCCCGCACTTCCTGGAGAACCCCACCCTCGACGTCGTCGACAACCGGGCGCGGATCCGCCCGGGCACGACGGTGTCGTTCGGGCCGCTCGACTACCACTCCATCGCCGCCGAGTCCTATCAGCGGTTCCTCGCCGCACGCCGGGACGGGGTGCTCGCCGAGGACTCCCGCTTCCTGGTGTCGATCCCGACGCCGTTCAACGCGGTGAACTCGTTCGTGCACTTCGACTCCCAGGTCGAGGTCGGCTACGCCTACGAGCAACGGTTGCGGGAGAGCGTGGAGGCGCTGCAGGAGGCGATCCCGCCGCGGGACCTGGCCGTGCAGTGGGATCTGCCCACCGAGCTGGCCACCATCGAGGGCTGGTTCGACAATCCTTACGGCGGGTTCGAGCCGATCTTCGCCGCCACCGCCCGGCTGGCGTCGTGGATCGACGACGAGGCCGAGCTGACCTTCCACCTGTGCTACGGCGACTCCAAGTTCGGCGCCTCACCGTTCATGGGCACACCGCCGGACGAGGAGGCGGCCCGCCGCGGCGGGCGGCACATCCTGCCGCGCGACGCGACCGCGATCGTCACGCTGGCCAACGGGCTGTCGCGGCATGTGCCGCGGCGCATCGACGCGATCCAGGCCGCGACCGTGCCGCAGTGGACCCGCCGGGCGCACTGGCAGCCGCTGAGCGGGCTGGCGCTCGAACCGGGCACCGAGATCTACCTCGGGCTGCTGCACGCCGAGGACGGGGCCGAGGGGGCCCGTACCCGCGCCGCGCTGGCCCGGGAGTTCCTGCCGGAGTTCGGGATCTCGACCGAGTGCGGGCTGGGCCGGCATTCGGCCGAGCAGCTCGAGGCGGTGCTGGTGGCCTGGCAGGAGTACTCCAGCGACCTGCTCGCCCGCACCTGACTCTCCGGCGAGCAGACGCGTTCACCCCCAAATCCCGCGCGGATCGGGGGTGTTCGCGTCTGTTCGGCGGAAAAGCGGAAAAAGGGAAAAAGGTGCGGCGGAAACCTACACCGGGGCGTTGGCGGGGACGAAGCCGCCGGAGCTGTCGGCCTCCTCCTCGGCGCGGATCACATGCACCACGGCGTTGATCAACGCCAGATGGGTGAACGCCTGCGGGAAGTTGCCCAGATGCCGGCCGGTCTTGGGGTCGATCTCCTCGGCGTACAGGTGCAGCGGGCTGGCGAACGACAGCAGCCGCTCGCACAGATGCTTGGCCCGCTTGACCTCACCGATCTCCACCAGCGCCGACACCAGCCAGAACGAGCAGATCGTGAACGTGCCCTCCTCACCGGACAGGCCGTCGTCGGTCTCCTCGACCCGGTACCGCAGCACCAGCCCGTCCTCGGTGAGCTCCTCGGCGATCGCCAGCACGGTGTTGCGGATCCGCGGGTCGTCCGGCGGCAGGAACCGGGTCAGCACCGCCAGCAGCAGCGAGGCGTCCAGCGCGTCGCTGCCGTAGCGCTGCACCAGGATTCCGCGTTCGTTGACGCCGTTCTTGAGCACATCGGCCTTGATCTCCTCGGCGATCGCCCGCCACTGCTGCGCGTAGGACTTCTCGCCCTGCAGCTCAGCGAGTTTCGCGCCGCGGTCGAGCGCCACCCAGCACATGATCTTGCTGGAGGTGAAGTGCTGCGGTTCGCCGCGCACCTCCCAGATGCCGCGGTCGGGCTCGCGCCAGTGCTTGATCGCCTCCTCGACCTGCTGCTTGAGCACCGGCCACAGCGTGTCGGAGATCTGCTCACGCGAACGGGCGTGCAGATACACCGAGTCCAGCATCGTGCCCCAGATGTCGTGCTGGCGCTGGTTGTAGGCGGCGTTGCCGATGCGGACCGGCCGCGCCCCGTCGTAGCCGGACAGGTGGTGCAGCTCCTCTTCCACGAGCGTCCGCTCGCCGCCGACGGCGTACATCACCTGCAGCGGATGGCGCTCACCGTTGTTGGCGCCCGACACATCGGCGATGAACGCGAAGAAGTCGTCGGCCTCCCGGTCCAGCCCCAACGTGTACAGCCCCCACAGCGCGAACGTCGAGTCGCGCACCCAGGCGTAGCGGTAGTCCCAGTTGCGTTCGCCCCGCGGGGTTTCCGGCAGCGACGTGGTCGGTGCGGCCAGCAGCGCACCGGTCGGCGAGTAGGTCAGCCCCTTGAGCGTCAACGCGCTGCGCTGCAGGTAGGCGCGCCACGGGTGATCGGGGAAGTCGCCGACGTTGATCCACTGCCGCCACGCCTCGCTGGTCTGCCACATCTTCTCGGCGGCCTCTTCATAGGTCTGCGGCGCCGGGTGCTTCGACCAGCTCAACGCGACGAACGCGTTGTCACCCTCCTTCATCCGGGTGCGGGCCCGTGCCTCGTGGCCCTCCAGGCCCAACCGCAGGTTGGTGGTCAGTCGCAGCGTCGGATGCGCGTCGGCGTCGCGGGCGGCGCGCGCGATCGCCTCGCCGTAGGCCTGCGACGAGTACTCCCAGCGCGCCGGGATGCGGTGGTAGTCGAACGCCGGCTCGCAGCTCATCACCAGCTCGACCGTGCCGCTGACACACCGCACCGTGCGCAGCAGGATGTGCTCGGCGTCCCAGTCCATCGGGGTGCGCCGGTGGGTGCGCGAGCGGGTCTCGATGTCGTGCCACGGCCCCATGACCAGTGCGTCGCGCACGATCAGCCAGCCGGTCGGGGTCTGCCAGGTGGTCTCCAGGATCAGGCTGCCGGGCAGATACCGGCGCGCGGACGGCACCGAGACGCCGTACGGACCGAGCCGGAAGTGCCCGGCGCCGCGGTCGAGGATCGCACCGAACACGCTGGGGGAGTCCGGACGCGGAATGCACATCCACTCGACCGAGCCGGCTGACGAGATGAGGCAGGTGGTCTCGCAGTCGGACAGAAAGCCGTAGTCGGCGATCGGCGGGAACGGGTTGCGCAGCGATCCACCCGCTGTGTGCGGCACCGGCGCCGTCGTGCTCAACGGCGTGCGATGATCCCCGACGCCGTCATATCGCGGGTCGGCAGAGCGCTCGGTGTCAGGCAAAGCCATGTCGCAATCATCGACCGCTGATGCCGTCGGCGTCCACTCATTGCGTCGTGTCGCACATCGCAGTTTGCCGGGGGTCAGCGCCGGGCGAACGCGGACACGTGTTCGGCCAGCGGTCCGATCGCCACCCCGGTCGCGATCAGCGTCCGCACCGCGGGCAGCCGAGCGGCGAGTTTGACCAGCCCAGGGGCGTCGGACCGGGCGCTCTCGCCGACCGCGATCGCGATGACGCGGCGGTGCACGAACCGCTGCGCGGCCTGGATGATCGCCGCCGGGATCCACCGGCGGGCCTGAACCAGGGCCAGCCGGCGGGTGGGGACCCGGCCGGCGCGCAGCGGGCCGGCCAACAGCCGCGCCGCGGCCACCGCGTCGGCGACCGCCAGGTTGATGCCCACCCCGCCGACCGGGGACATCGCGTGCGCCGCGTCACCGATCAGCAGCAATCCGTCGCAGTACCAGCGCCGCAGCCGGTTGAGCCGCACGTCGAGCAGCTTGACCTGGTCGAACGACGACACCGCGGCGATCCTGTCGGCCAGCCACGGCACCAGCGCCACCATGCCGCGGTGCAACGACTCGATGCCGCGGGCGCGCAGTTCGGCGTCGCGGCCCTTGGGAATGATGTACGCGCACTGGTAGTAGTCGCCGCGGTCGATCGCGACCGCGGCCGCGCCGGCGCCGAGCGTGCCCGCCAGTCCCGGCGGATCGCCGGGGTCGCGGGGCAACCGGAACCACCACACGTCCATCGGTGCGCCGAACTCGCGCGGCTGCAACCCGACCGCGTCACGCAACCGCGAGGTGCGTCCGTCACAGGCCACCGTCAGCACCGCGCGCATCCGACGCACCTCGCCGTCGGGGCCGCGGTACGTCACCCCGGCGACCCGGCCGCCGTCCCGGACCACCCCGAGCACCTCGGTGCTGCGCAGCAGCCGAAAGCTCGGTTCGCGGGCCGCCGAGGCGGCCAGCAGTTCCAGGAAGTCCCACTGCGGCACCAGGGCAATGTGCTTGTGCGGACCGGGAATTCGCTGCAACGGCAGCCGAACCGAGGTGTCCTGCACCTGCAGCGTGAGGTTCTCGATGATCCGGTGCGGCAGCGCGGCGAACTCCCGCGCCAGACCCAGCTCGTCGAGGATCCGCAGGGTGCTGGCATGCACGGTGTCGCCGCGGAAGTCGCGCAGGAAATCGGCGTGCTTCTCCATCACCGTGACGTCGATGCCCGCGCGGGCCAGCAGCAGACCCAACATGATCCCGGCCGGGCCGCCTCCGGCGACGATGCAGGTCGTCGCCTCGGGCGGATCGGTCCCGGCCGTGCTCACGTCGGCATCCTCGCATCGTTACGCTGGTCCGGTGGGCAGCTTCCTGAATTGGTGGGACGGCGTCGAGCTGTGGCTGGCCGGCCTGCCGTTCATCGCCCAGGCCGCGGTCGTCATGCCGGTGGTGCTGGCGCTGTCGTACGGAATCGCGGTGGTGCTCGACGGCGCGCTCGGCCACGGCATCCGGTTGGTGCGCGGCGGCGACGGTGATGCTTCGGGCGAATGGGACAGCGGCAGCGGCGGCGGGAGCGCCCGGTGAACGGCCGGACCGGAAGCGGCATGCCCCGGTCCCGGGTGACATTGGTGCTGGTCCTGCTCGTGGTGCTGGTGATCGTCGGCTGGCTGCTCACCCGCTGACGGGCCCCGCGGCCCACCCCTCCCGCGCTGTATCCGGGCGCGACCTCTGTTATTCTTCGCGCCATGCGTACGGCATCCGGCAACAAGGGCGGATTTGTGCTCGCCCTCATCGCCGTGGGTTTTGCTGCCGTCGCTGATGTCTGTTGTTGTCGCTGACTCCATGCCGTCCGCGGTTGGGTGTCGGTGACGGTCCATGTCTCGTCCAGGTACCGAATCCATCGCCTTGCTGTCGTGACGGGTACGGCTGTCAGATCCCTGCAAGGAAAGGTCACCAATGAAGATGAGGCTCGGGACAACCTGGCGAACCGCCACAGCACTGGCGGCCAGCACCGTGCTGCTCGCGGCCTGCGGGGGCGGAGCGAGCGACGAGGTCGGCGCCGATCAGCAGAGCGAGAAGGCCGACGTCACGCTGACCGTGGTCGCCTACGCGGTGCCCGAACCGGGCTGGAGCAAGATCATCCCGGCGTTCAAAGCCACCGAGGAGGGCAAGGGGGTGGCGGTGACCACCTCCTACGGCGCCTCCGGTGACCAGTCCCGGGCGGTGGCCAGCGGAAAACCCGCCGACCTGGTGAACTTCAGCGTCGAGCCCGACATCACCCGGCTGGTGAAGGACGGCAAGGTCGCCGAGGACTGGAACGCCGACGCCACCGGCGGCATCCCGTTCGGTTCGGTGGTGACCCTGGTGGTGCGCGAGGGTAACCCGAAGAACATCCGGGACTGGGACGACCTGCTGCAGCCGGGTCTGGAGGTGGTCAGCCCCAGCCCGCTGAGCTCGGGGTCGGCCAAGTGGAACCTGCTCGCGCCGTACGCCGTCAAGAGCAACGGCGGCCAGGATCCCGAGGCCGGGCTGGCGTTCGTCAACGAGCTGGTCAGCAAGCACATCCGCACCCGGCCCGGCTCCGGCCGCGAGGCCAGCGAGCTGTTCCTGCAGGGCACCGGTGACGTGTTGATCAGCTACGAGAACGAGGCGATCAACATCGAGCGGCAGGGCAAGCCGGTCGAGCACATCAACCCGCCGCAGACGTTCAAGATCGAGAACCCGGTCGCGGTGCTCAAGACCGGCCAGCACCAGGACAAGGCCAACGCGCTGAAGAACTTCCTGTTCACCCCGGAGGGGCAGAAGCTGTGGGCCGAGGCCGGTTTCCGGCCGGTCGATCCCCAGGTGGCCATCGACTTCGCCGAGGACTTCCCGGAGCCGGAGAAGTTGTGGACCGTCGCGGATCTCGGCGGGTGGGACGTGGTCGATCCCGCGCTGTTCGACAAGGACAACGGCAGCATCACCAAGATCTACAAGCAGGCGACTGGATGACGGTCGACACCGGTTCCACCCGGCTCGGCTCCACCGGTGACAGCGCCGGTGGGGCCGAGCCGCCCCGCGGATTCGTTCTGAGCCGCCGAGGCAGCACCGCGCTGCAGGTGGGATTGGCGACGTTGTGGCTGTCGGTGATCGTGCTGCTGCCGTTGGCCGCGATCGTGTGGCAGTCCGCCGACGGCGGGTGGAGCGCGTTCTGGTCGGCGGTCACCGCCAACGGGGCGGTGCAGTCGTTCCGGGTCACGTTGACCGTCTCGCTGGCGGTGGCGGTGGTGAACATGGTGTTCGGTCTGCTGGTCGCCTGGGTGCTGATCCGCGACGACTTCCCGGGCAAGCGGCTGGTGGACGCGATCATCGACCTGCCGTTCGCGCTGCCCACTATCGTCGCGAGCCTGGTGATGCTGGCGCTCTACGGCCCCAACAGCCCGGTCGGCATCCACCTGCAGCTGACCAAGTGGGGCGTGATCGTGGCGCTGCTGTTCGTCACGCTGCCGTTCGTGGTGCGCTCGGTGCAGCCGGTGCTGCTGGAACTCGACCGCGAGGTCGAGGAGGCAGCCGCCTCGCTGGGCGCGAACAACTTCACCATCTTCCGGCTGATCGTCCTGCCCGCGCTGCTGCCGTCCCTGCTCAGCGGCACCGGGCTGGCGTTCTCCCGGGCCATCGGCGAGTACGGTTCGGTGGTACTGATCGGCGGCGGGGTGCCCGGGGTCACCGAGGTGTCCTCGCAGTACATCCGCCAGCTCATCGAGAACGACGACCCGACCGGTGCGGCGGCGGTGTCGATCGTGCTGCTGAGCATCTCGTTCGTGCTGCTGTTCATCCTGCGCTGGATCGGGTCGCGGGCGGCGAAGCGGGAGGAGCTGGCCCAGTGACGCTCTCCCGTCCGGTGCGGTATCTGCTGCGCTTCCTGGCGCTGCTGTATCTCGCCTTCCTGCTGGTGGTGCCGGTGGGCGCGATCCTGTGGCGCACCTTCTCGCCGGGGATCGGCGAGTTCATCGCGTCGGTCACCACCCCGGCGGCCATCTCGGCGCTGCAGCTGTCGCTGCTGGTGGTGGCGATCGTGGTGCCGCTGAACATGATCTTCGGGGTGTCCACCGCGTTGGTGTTGGCGCGCAACAAGTTTCCCGGCAAGAGCCTGCTGCAGGCGGTGATCGACCTGCCGTTCGCGGTGTCGCCGGTGGTGGTGGGCGTGGCGCTGATCCTGCTGTGGGGATCGGCGGGCGTGTTCGGGTTCATCGAGAACGATCTGGGGATCAAGGTCATCTTCGGATTCCCCGGCATCGTGCTGGCCTCGATCTTCGTCACCATTCCCTACGTCATCCGTGAGGTGGAACCGGTGCTGCACGAGGTCGGCACCGACCAGGAGGAAGCCGCCTCGACACTCGGATCGACGGCGCTGCAGACGTTCTTCCGGATCACCCTGCCGTCGATCAAGTGGGGCCTGATCTACGGCGTGGTGCTCACCATCGCCCGTACCCTGGGCGAGTACGGCGCGGTGTTGATGGTGTCGTCCAATCTGCCGGGCAAATCACAGACGTTGACGCTGTTGGTGTCCGAGCGCTACGAGCAACACAAGGAGTACGGCGCTTACGCCCTGTCGACATTGCTGATGGCGGTGGCCGTGCTCGTGCTGATCGCCCAGGTGGTGCTGGACGCCCGCCGCCAGCGGGTAGCCGAGTAGGCCGAGGAGAAGGTGAGATGACGACCTACGCGATCACGGTGCGCGGTGCCAACAAGCGCTACGGCGACTTCGCCGCGCTGGACAACGTGGACTTCGACGTCCCGGCCGGCTCGCTGACCGCCCTGCTCGGTCCGAGCGGTTCGGGCAAGTCCACGCTGCTGCGCGCCATCGCCGGACTCGACCGCCCGGACACCGGCACGATCGCCATCAACGGGCGCGACGTCACCAATGTGCCGCCGCAGCACCGGGGCATCGGGTTCGTGTTCCAGCACTACGCGGCGTTCAAGCACATGACGGTGCGGGACAACGTCGCGTTCGGCCTCAAGATCCGCAAACGGCCCAAGGCCGAGATCAAGGAACGGGTCGACAACCTGCTCGAGGTGGTCGGCCTGGCCGGGTTCCAGTCGCGCTACCCGAATCAGCTGTCCGGCGGGCAGCGCCAGCGGATGGCGCTGGCCCGCGCGCTCGCGGTGGACCCGCAGGTGCTGCTGCTCGACGAGCCGTTCGGCGCACTCGACGCCAAGGTGCGCGAGGATCTGCGGGCCTGGCTGCGCCGGCTGCACGAGGAGGTGCACGTCACCACCGTGCTGGTGACCCACGACCAGACCGAGGCGCTCGACGTCGCCGACCGGATCGCGGTGCTCAACAAGGGCCGCATCGAACAGGTCGGGTCCCCGTCGGAGGTCTACGACCGGCCCGCCAACGCGTTCGTGATGTCGTTCCTCGGCGCGGTGTCGACGCTGAACGGCAGCATGGTCCGGCCCCACGACATCCGGGTCGGGCTCACCCCCGACATGGCGATCGCGGCCGGCGACGACTCGGTCAAGTCCACCGGGGTGCTGCGGGCCACCGTGGACCGGGTTGTCAAGCTGGGGTTCGAGGTCCGGTTGGAGCTCACCAACGCGGCCGACCGCTCGACGTTCACCGCGCAGATCACCCGCGGCGACGCCGAGGCGCTGTCGCTGAAACCGGGGGACACCGTCTACGTGCGGGCCACCCGGGTCCCCGAACTGCCCGACGGCGGCGAGGCGGTCGCGCGCAGCGACTCCGAGGCCGAGGCCCGGGTGCAGCCGGTCTGATCCGGGCCGGCGGGTTCAGCGGGTTCAGAAGTAGCCGTTGGCCGGCGGCCACACTCCGTTGACGGCGTAGTTGCCGGCCACGTACGCCTTGTACGCCAGCGGGCTGTGGCCGGCCAGCGTGCGGGCGTTGCGCCAGTGCCGGTCCAGGTTCAGCGCCCGTGCGGTGGCCGACGCCCCGCCGGTGTCGAACAGCCGCTCGGCGGCGTCGAGGGTCAGCCGTTCGGCCACCAGCTGCGCCTTGGCGATGGTCACCGCGACGTCGGCGATCGCGCCCGGATCGTGCTGGCGCCCTTCGTCGACGAGCCGATCCACGGCGTCGGCGGCGGTCAGCACGATCGCCTCGGCCGCGGACGCCGCCGCGGCGACGTCACCCACCGCCTGCAGGACGAACGGATCGGTCGTCGCGCTCTCGGCCACCGAGTGCGCCGCCGGGCGCGCCTTGGTGCGCACGTAGGCCACCGCGTCGTCGGTCACCGCATGGGCGATCCCGACGGCCACCGCGGCCAGGTACAGCTGCAGGAAGCCGGTGGTGTGGGTGAGGCTGTCGCCACCGGAGACGTTGATCACCTCGTCCGCGCCGACCTCGACGTCGGTGAACCGGGTGCCGCCGCTGGCGGTGGTGCGCTGACCGAAACCGTCCCAGTCATCGAACAATTCGACGCCCGGACGGTTGACCGGCACCATCACCTGCACGTCGCGGCCCTGCGCGTCGAGCGCCGACACCGCGATCAGGTCGGCGTACAGGGTGCCGGTGGAGTAGAACTTGTGGCCGTTGAGCCGCAGCACCCCGTCGGTGTCGGGCAGCACCTTGGTGTCCGTGCTCGACGGGGACCGTCCGGCCGCGTCGGTGATCGCGTTGCCGACGATGACGCCGGGGTAGACCCGGCGGAACCAGGTGCGCCGCTCCTCGGCGGTGGCGCGGTTGCTCAGCAGCCGCTCGTGGAACCCGTAATGCGGGCGAAGCGCCTGGGCCACATTGGAACTGCCGCGGGCGATCTGGATGACCGCGGTCAGCACGTCGCGTACCGAACCGCCGGGCCCGCCGAACTCGGCGGGCACCCGGAGGTCGAGCACCCCGATGCGGCGCAGCTCGGCCACCGCGTCGTACTGCAGCACCCGGTCGCGTTCGGCGGCCGGGTCCTGCCGCTGCAGGCGGGCGACCACATCGGGCAGTCGGGCCAGCCGCTCGGCGACGGTGCCGCCCAGCGGGGTGTCGGTGAACGGGGGCCGTGGCGGTACGGGCTCGGTATTCGCGCTCATCGGTGTTTCACGGTCGGGTCGGTCGTCGGGTTTCAGGAACTCACCAGGTAGCGGTCGCGCTCCCAGTCGGTCACCTGTGCGGTGTACTCGGTCCACTCGCTGCGGGCCAGAGCGGCGAAGTCATGCACGGAATCGGCGCCCAGGATCTCGGTGATCGTGTCGTCGCGGGTTGCCAACTCCACTGCGACACCGAGAGATTCGGGAAGCGGCACGCCCTTGTGGTAGAGGTTGCCGCCTTCCAGCGGCGGGGGCTCCGACTTGGCTTCCAGCCCGGCGATGATCGCGGCCAGCGCTGAGGCGATCAACCAGTACGGGTTGGCATCCGAAGCGCCGCTGCGCAATTCGATACGGGCGGCCGCCGGATCGGGCTCGACCAGCGACCGGATCGCGGCGCTGCGGTTGTCGCGGCTCCAGGTCACCGTGGCCGGGGCGAACGAGTCCGGCTCGAACCGGCGGTAGGCGTTGACCGAATGCGCGCCGAACAGCGTGATCGAGGGCAGGTGCTCGAGCAGACCGGCGATCGCGTGCCGGGCCGTCGGGTTCTCCGCGCCGTTGTCCGGGGCAAACGCCGGATCGCCGTCGCGCCACAGCGAGATGTGCAGGTGCTGTGAGCTGCCGGAGTGTTCGCTGAACGGCTTGGCCATGAAGCTGGCGAGTTTGCCGTGCCGGCGCGCCACCTCCTTGGCCGCGTACTTGAGCCGGGCGGCGTCGTCGGCGGCGGTCAGCGCATCGGCGTAGACCAGGTTCGTCTCGACCTGACCCGGCCCGTACTCGGTCTGGATGCCCTCCAGCGCGGTGAACGCGCTCAACGTCTCGTACAGGTCGGTGAGCAGGGGTTCGAGCGCGTTGGCGTTCTGCAGCGAGTAGGCGTGGATGTCGTCCTGGAACGGGGTGCCGTCCGGGTTGAGCAGATAGAACTCCAGCTCCACACCCACCTTGGCGGTGTAGCCGAGGGCGGCGAGGCGCTCGATCACCCGCCGCAGCACCGCCCGCGGATCCAGTCCCGAGGGGGTGCGGTGATGGGTGACGATGTCTGCGATCACGTGTCCGGCGTTGGGTCGCCAGGGCAGCGGCCGATAGGTGCTCAGATCGGGCACCGCGAACACGTCGGGGTAGCCACCGGACCAGTTCGTCTGCCGCAGCGAGTCGATGACCGTGCCGTCGCTGTTCCAGCCCAGCGAGGCCTCGCAGAACGCGAACCCGGAGCCCAGGGCGCGGCGCAGGAACTGTTTGGCCGGAATGCGTTTGCCCTGCGCGTGGCCGAAGGCGTCGCTCCAGGCCACCTCGATTTCGGCGAGCGTGCCCGCCTCGAGCGCGGTTCTCAGTTCCCGCTCCGCCGTCGACACCGGGGTCGTCTCGACCGTCATGACCGCACCGCCTCGTCGTCGATCGGATCGCCGGCGGCGGCGTCGCCGGCCACCGTCCTGCTTTCGATTACCTTGTCGCCCAGCCGGATACCGACCGCGGTGCCGGAGGCGAACGCGAGCACCAGCAGCGACAGGATCACCCAGGCCAGCACGCTGGATCCGCCGACCAGGTCTTTGAGGTTGGTCAGGATCAGCACCAGCGACAGCGCCAGACCCAGCGCGCCCAGTGCGGGGGCGACGCGCACCCGCCACAGCGAGTACCCGCGCCGGTCGCGGCCGAAGAACACGATCACCGCCACGGTGGTGGCCAGCAGCAGCACCACGATGCCCACCGTGGTGGTGCCGGCGAACCAGGTGTAGAACTGCCCGGCTGGGTCGAGCCGGAACAGAACCGCCGCCGTGATGCTCACCGCGACCACCGCCGACACCCACAGCGAGGCGCGGTGCGGCGAACCGTGCCGCGGATGCGGATAACTCAGCGACGCCGGCAGGATGTCGCGCTGCGAGAGCGCGAACACATAGCGCGACACCACGTTGTGGAAGGCCAGGATGCAGGCGAACAGGCTGGTGAAGTACAGCACCGAGATGATGTCGGCGCCCAAAATCCCGATGTAGCGCCGGGCGGTGTCACCCAGGAAGGTGTCACCGGATTCGGTGGCCCGGGCCACGGCCTGCTGGTCACCCCAGCCCGAGATCAGCGCCCAGCTGGTGACCGCGTAGAACACGCCGATGAGGATCAGCGAGACGTAGGTGGCGCGCGGGATGGTGCGGTCGGGATCGCGTGCCTCGTCGCGGAAGATCGCGGTCGCCTCGAAACCGACGTAGCTGATGATCGCGAACAGCAGGCCGATGCCCAACGATCCGGAGAAGATCGCACCGGGGTTGACGATCCCGGTCGACAGGCCGTGGTCGCCGCCCTGGGCGACGATGGCCGCGTCCAGCGCCACGACGATCGCGATCTCGGCGGTCAACAGTACCGCGAGTACCTGGCTGGACAGCTCGATGTTGCGGTAGCCCAGGTAGGTGATGATGGCGAACGCCGCGGCGGCGAACAGCCACCAGGGCAGGCTGGGTCCGCCGAACAGCTCCACGACCGCCGTCCCCGCCGGGCCGATCAGCCCGTACACACCGGCTTCCAGCGCGATATAGCTCAGCACCGCGACGAAGGCGATGCCCATGCCGGTCGGAAAGCCCAGTGCGCGACGGACATAGGAGAAGAACGCGCCGGCGTCCTCGACATAGGGCGTCATCGCGGTGAAGCCGGCCGAGAACAGCAGCAGGATCACCGTGGAGATGATGAACGTCGCGGGAAATCCGGACCCGTTGCCGTTGGCCAGGCCCAGGGGAACGACGCCGCCGATCACCCCGAGCGGGGCCGCGGCCGCGACCACCATGAACACGATGGCGGCCACTCCCAGGTTGCCGCGCAGCTTGCGGGCCGGTGGTGCCGGATCGTCCAGGTGCTCTGGTACAGCGATTGTTTCGGACATGCGGTGTAGCCCTTCGACTCGGATCAGTTGCACGCTAGGACGTCGAGGACGCGCTGCCCAGTTCTGGAGTCAGCGTGAGTCTTATTCCGCGAAGGGCAAAGCGGCGAGGCGATTCTCGGCGGGTTGGCTGCTGAGGCGGCGCCGGTTTCGCTAGGCCGCGGCGGCCTTGACCGCGCGGCCGACCTCGGTGCGGATCGCCGCGTGCTCCGGGGAGCGGCGCAGCTCGTCGGGATCGACCCCGGTGCGGGGCAACTCGACCGGAAGGTCGAGCGCGACCCGGCCCGGACGGCGGGTCAGCACCACGATCCGCGAACCGAGGAACGCGGCCTCGTCGGCGCTGTGCGTGACGAACACGGTGGTACGGCCGGATTCGGCGCTGACCTGACGGACGTCCTCCTGCAGGCGTTCGCGGGTCAGCGCGTCGAGTGCGGCGAACGGTTCGTCGAGCAGGAACAGCGGGGTCTCGGCGGCCAGCGCGCGGGCGATGGCGACCCGCTGCTGCTGGCCCCCGCTGATCTCCCAGATCCGGCGGCGCGCCGTGCCTTCCAGCCCCACCCGGGCCAACAGTTCGTCGCGGCGGGCGGCGCGCTCCTCCCGCGGCACCCCGGCGTACTTGAGCGCCAGGTCGATGTTGCCGCCGACGGTGCGCCACGGAAACAGCCGGGGCTGCTGGAACACCACGCCCGCGGTGACCCCCGGGGTGGGCGGGCCGCCGGACACCAGCACCGAGCCTTCGGTGGGAGTTTCGAATCCGGCCAGCAGCCGCAGCAGCGTGCTCTTGCCGCACCCCGACGCGCCGACCAGGACCAGGAAGGTTCCCGGTTCGACGGTGAGATCGACCGGGCCGAGCGCGGTCACCGCGTCCCGGCCGCGGCCGTAGGTGTGCGTGACCCCGCTGATCCGGATGGCGGCGCTGTTGCCGTCCACCCGTTGACCGGCCGCGACGGACAGGTCACTGACCGAGGACACCGGGCAGCCCCTTGGTGTAGATCGCCGCGCGCAGCGAATCCACCGGCGCGGCGGCGGGAATCTGCTTCTGGTCGGCGAGGAACTGAGAGGCGTTCTGCAGGTTCACCGCGATGTTGCCCGGATCGCCGTCGGTGCCCAGCCACTCCGGGGACGCGATCTGCTCCGGGGTGAGGAACACGGTCTGCTTGAGCTGCTCGCCGACCTGTTCGGGGGTCAGGCCGATCTCGGCGGCGATCGCGGTGGCCGCGGCGGTCGGATCGTTGTGGATGACGTTGAGCGCGCGGGCCTGCTGCTGACGCCAGATGTCGACGACCTCGGGGTGCTGCTCGGCGAACTTCGCCGACACCACACCCAGGTCGAGCGTCGGCTTGCCGGCGGCGGCCAGCTGGCGGCTGGTGATCAGATCCTTACCGGTCTTGCGGATCTCGTCGAGGGTGGGCAGCCAAGTGTAGGCCGCGTCGATGTCGCCGCGCTCCCAGGCCGCCAGGATCGCCTGGGGCTGCAGGTCGATGAGCTGAACATCGTTGGGCGACAGGTTGTTCAGGTTCAGCGCGGCCAGCAGGCTGTAGTGCGCGGTGGACGCGAACGGGGTGGCCACCCGCTTGCCCCGCAACTGCGGGATGCTGTCGATGCCGGTGCCGTCGCGGGCCACCAGGGCCTCGTTGTCACCGGCGACGTCGAGGATGAACGCCACCTGGTAGGGGATGTTCAGCGGCGCGGACAGGCCGCGGGCCACCGGGCTGGATCCCAGAGCGCCGAAATCGAGTTCGCCGGCCACGAACGCGGTGTTCACATCCGCGCCGGAGTCGAACTTGGTCCACTTGATCTGGTAGTCGGGCAGCGCGTCCTCGAGCCAGCGGTTGTGCTTGACGATCAGGTCGCCGCTGGGGAAGGTCTGGTAGCCGATCCGGATGGTCGGCTTGTCGCCCCCCTGGTCGGATTTCTCGACGGAGCAACCGGCCAGCGCCAGGATCGTGGCGGCCAGCGCGGCGAAGACAGCTTTGAACCTCATACCTTTCCTCTCCAGGGGACCGCGCGCCGTTCGACGGCACGCAGCAGACCATCGATGACCAGACCCGAGAAGCCGATCGCGAAGATGCCGACCAGCACCACCGGGGTGTTGTTGTAATTGCTTGCGTCCTTGACCAATCCGCCGACGCCGGGGATGCCGTTGAACAGCTCGGCGGCGACCACCGACGAATAGGCCATGCCGACCGCCAACCGGATCCCGGTGAACGTCTCCGGCAGCGCCGACGGGATCACCACATCGCGGATCACCGCGGCGCGTGACGCCCCCAGCGCCCGGGCCGCCTCCTGCAGCCCGACCGGGGCGGCGACCACGGCGGCGGTGGTGGCGACCGCGGCGGGCGGCAGCGCGGCCAGCGCCAGCAGGGTGATCTTGGGGGCCTCGTCGATGCCCAGCCAGATGACCAGCAGGAAGAAGTACGCCAGCGGCGGCAGCGCCCGCAGGAACGTCAGCCACGGTTCGAGCACGCTGCGCACCCAGCCGATCGACCCCATCACCAGGCCCAGCAGCACACCGAGCACGACACCGATCACCACACCGGCCGCTACCCGGCGCAGCGTCATGTACAGGTGCTCCCACAGCAGATACCCCGCGTAGCCGCGCACCCCGTCGTGGGTGGTCGAGATGTCGACGAAGGCGCGCCAGACCGTGCTGGGATACGGCACGAACGTCTGGTTCCAGATGCCGCTGGCCGCGGCCAGCTGCCAGGCGAGCAGAAACACCGCCACCGACAGCAGCGGCAGCCCGGCGCGGCTCAGCCGGGCACGCCACCGGGTCTCGGGCGCGTCGGCGGCCGGCTCCTCGGCCGGGGCGCCCGGGGTGGGGGAGATATCGACGAAAACCGACACCGGGCTGACCTCTTCGGGACTGGCGCTGGACAGGGAACGCTGGGCGGACTCGTGTCAGCGACAGCGGGCGTCGTCGGGCAGCGGGGCGGTCACCCGGCCAGTTCTACCGGGGCGCCGGTGTCCGGTGGAGATCTTCGATCAGCGCGAATTTAATTGCCCGCGCCGACCCGCCGGGGGGCCGATGCGGTAGGGCGGTCGAACCCCGCCGTCACGCCAGGGCCAGAAACAGCTTCTCCAGCTCGGCCTCGGTCATCGGTGCCTGGCGACCGGCGTTGGCCTCGTTGAGGCATTCCTTGAGATGGGTGGCGACGATCTTGAAGCCGGCACGGTCGATCGCCCGCGCGACAGCGGCGAGCTGCGTGACGACGTCCTTGCAGTCCCGGCCCTCCTCGATCATCGCGATGACGCCGGCAAGCTGACCCTGTGCCCGCCGCAGGCGGTTGAGCACCGCGGAGATGGACTCTTCGTCACAGATCACGTCAGCCTCCTGTCTGGCGTCGCATCCGACGCTCAATCGTACCCAGCGGGGGTATCCGCGGCCCCTCGGCGATCGGGGCGCGCGCCGGCCCGATCGGCGCGCGCCGCCGGCGCAGCGCGTAGCCGGCGGCGGCGACGGCGGTCAGCGCCGCCCAGGTCAGCCCGACCGCGAGATGGATCTCCTCGGCCAGGATCACCGACGACATCGTCAGCACGAACCAGCCGAACGCCCGCCGCAGCGCACACGGGTTGATCACCGCGGTGAGCCGGGCGCCGAGCAGGGCGCCCACCACGGCGGCGGCGGTGACCAGGCTCGCTGTCGTCCAGTCGATCCGGACGCTGGTCAGATACCCGGCCAGCCCGGCGAACGACTTCAGGGCGATCACGATCAGCGAGGTGCCGACGGCGACCGGCATGGGCAGCCCGCCGAACAGCACCAGTGCGGGCACCACGAGGAACCCGCCGCCGGCACCGACCAAGCCGGTCACCAGCCCCACGATCAGTCCCTCCGCGAGCACCAGCGCCACCGGCACCCGGCGCGGACGCTCGGCGTCCGCGGCCGGGGCCCGGTCCCGCAGCATGGCGACGGCGGTGGCGATCATCATCGCGGCGAACCCGATCAGCAGGACCGACCCGGGAATGAACCGGCCGAGCAACCCGCCCGCGTAGGCGCCGGCCATCCCGGCGAGGCCGAACACCAGCCCGGTGCGCCATTGCACCCGGCCGGCCCGGGCATGCGAGACCGAGCCCACGGCGCTGGTGACCCCGACCACGAGCAGGCTGGTCGCGATCGCCTGTTTGGCGTCCATTCCGGCCACGTAGGCCAGCAGCGGCACGGTTAGGATCGAGCCCCCGCCACCGAGCAGCCCCAGCGTCACGCCCACCAGCACCGCGAGCGCCACCGTCACCGCCAGCATGTCGTCAGCCCACCTTCGCCGATCCGGCCGTGTCGCAGGAGGCGCCGCGGTTGTAGGGCAGCCGCGCCAACAGCATCCCCAGCGCGCAGGTGTTGGTCAGCGCCGCGAAGGTGAGCCCCGCGCCCATGGCCGCCGCGATCCACTTGAGCCAGGGCACGGCGACGCTGCCGAGAACGGCGGCGAGCACGACCACCCCGACCACCAGGCGGACCTGCCGCTCCAGGTCCCAGCGCCGGCGACCCTCGTTGACCTCGAATCCGTGCGCCTGCCAGGCGAGGATGCCGCCGTCGAGCACGCACACGTTCGACAGCCCCGCCCGGCGCAGCAGCTGCTCGGCCTGCCGGGCCCGCTGACCGGAACGGCAGATCAGCACCACGTCGGCCGGCCCCCGCAGCCGGGCGGCCACCGCGTCCCGGTTGCGGCGCAGGCTGTCCAACGGCACGTTCGACGATCCGGGGATGTGGGCGGTGCCGAACTCACCGGGTGTGCGCACGTCGACGAGTTGCGGCGGGGCGTCGGACGCGCACATCCGCTGCAACTCGCGACATCGGACGGTCTGGGTCATCGGTTCGGACGTCGTCATGAAATCCATTTCCTTCCAGTGCTTTCGAATCTCAGGCCAGGCCCTTGAGCATGAGGTTCCAGTACATGAACGGCAGCCCGTACTTCTTGAGGAACCAGTACGGCCGGTGCGGTTTGGCCGGGTCGAGCAGCCCGAAGGTCGGTTTCATCCGCATCGAGTAGTCGAACTCGGCGAGCAGCATCTCCCGCGACGACACCACGATCGGACACGACGCGTAGCCGTCGTAGTAGGCCTGCAGCGGCCGGCCGGCCAGGAACGCGTCGACGTTGTCGACCACGACCGGCGCCTGTTTGCGGATCGCCGCACCGGTCTTGGAATTGGGTGTCGAGCCGGCGTCGCCGAGGGCGAACACGTTGGGGTAGCGCACGTGTTGCATGGTGTGCTTGTCGATCTCGACGTAGCCGTTGGCGTCACCGGTCGACAACGGGCTGGCCTTGATCCAGTCCGGCGCCGACTGGCGCGGCGCGATGTGCATGACGTCGAACGGCAGCGTGGTGTCGGTGCCGGAGGCGCCGAGGCTTGTCACCGACACCTTGTGCGCGGCGGCGTCGACCGCGGTCACCTCGGATTCGGTGTGCAGGTGGATGCCGTAGTCGGCGATGATCGCGTCCAGGCTGTCGGCGATCTCGGGGATGCCGAAGGTGCGCGGGGTGGGAAGCACCAGATGCACGTCGATGTTCTTGAGCACCCCCTCGCGACGCCAGTAGTCACAGGCCAGATAGGCGATCTTCTGGGGTGCGCCGGCACACTTGATGGGGCCCGAGGGCATCGCGAATACCGCGGTGCCGGAACGGGTGTCGCGGATGAACTGCCAGGTGCGCGGGGCCAGGTCGAAACGGTAGTTCGACGACACCCCGTTGCGGCCCAACGTCTCGGACAGCCCCTCGGTGCGGTCCCAGTCCAGTTGGATGCCCGGGCAGACCACCAGCACGTCGTACTCGTAGGAGGTGCCGTCGGCGCAGCCCACCGTGTTGTTCTCCGGGTCGATCGTCTCGGCCGCCGCCCGGATCCAGGTGGCGCCCTTGGGCATCACCGAGGCCTCCGGGCGGACGGTCTGCGCGGCCGACGCCTGACCGCCGCCGACCAGGGTCCACAACGCCTGGTAGTAGTGCATATCCGAGGGATCGATGACGGCCACGTCGCGGTGGCCCTTGCGCAGCAGGCGGGCGGCGACGGTGATCCCGGCGGTTCCACCGCCGACGATGAGGACCCGGTGCTTGGCGGTTGTCATAGACGGTTTCCTTCTTCGTTTCTCGTGATCTTCGAGTGGGATGCGTTGGGCGTTCGGCGAATCGGGGATCAGGCCGTCTGGACGGCCTGATCCCATGCGCCGTAACCGCCGAGGATGTCGCTGACGTCGGCGAATCCGTGCCGGCGCAGCAGGCTGGCGGCGATCGACGAGCGGTAGCCGCCGGCGCAGTACACCACCGTGGGTGCGGCGGGATCGAGTTCGCCGATCCGGTTGGCCAGCTCGGCCAGCGGGATGTTGACCGCGCCGGGGATCATTCCGGCCTCGGTCTCGCCGGGATTGCGCACATCGACGATCTGCAGACCGGTCACCTCGCCCACCCGGTCCGCGAATGCCCGGGCGGTCAGCCGGGAGGCCACCCGGACATCGTCGGGATGTTCGACCATCGCCCGGTACGGATCGTCGAGATGACCAATGACACGGTCGAATCCGATGCGGGCCAGGCGGTTCTTGCCCTCCAGCTCCCGGCCCGGCTCGGTGACCAGCACGATGTCCACATCCGGGGACAGCACCGATCCCGCGTATTCGGCGTAGCGGCCGTCGAGGCCGATGTTGATCGCGTCCTGCAGGTGACCGTGGGCGAACTCTGCGGGATCGCGCCCGTCGACCAGCACCGCACCGGCGTCGATCGCCCGGCGCACCTGCGCATAACTCAGCGCGGCCGGCGGTGTGGTCTCGTCCAGTAGCCCGTGCGCCTTGCGGTTGAGGATCGCGTCGTAGACGAAGTAGCCGGGTGCCGGCGGCTGCCCCTCGGTGACCAGCCGCAGAAAGGTCTCGCGGTCCGGGGCGCGCAGCGCGTAGTTGGTCCGCTTCTGGTCGCCGATCGTCGACCAGCGCGCGGTGGACAGGTTCTTGCCGCAGGCCGAACCAGCCCCGTGCGCCGGATACACGCGGGTCTCGTCGGGCAGCGTCATCAGCTTGTTGTGCAGCGAGTCGTACAGCAGGTTGGCCAGCTCGTCGCGCGAGTAGCCGATCGAGGCCAGCAGGTCGGGGCGCCCGACGTCGCCGATGAACAGGGTGTCGCCGGTGAACACGCCGTAGGGCACCGGGTCGCCGGCGTGCTCGTAGAACACGATCGACAACGACTCCGGGGTGTGGCCCGGGGTGTGGCGGAACTCCAGCGTGACGTCGCCGAGCGAATAGCGCTGTCCGTCCTCGACGGCCATGAAGTCGAACTCGGGCTTGGCCACCGAGGAGTAGACGATGGCGGCTCCGGTCGCCTTCGCCAGTTCCAGATGGCCGGACAGGAAATCCGCGTGGAAATGCGTCTCGATGACGAGTTCGATTGTGAATCCGTGCTTTTCGGCGTCAGCGAGGTACTCGGACACATCGCGCTGCGGGTCGACGACAACGGCCCGGCCGGTTGTCTCGTCGGCCAGCAGATACGATGCGTGCGACAGACAGTCCAGGTAGTACTGGATGAGTTTCATTGCTCGGACCCCCTCGTCCACGGTGTCTACCACTACCGCCATATACCCCCATGGGTATCTACGGCTGCCGCCGAATATACCCCCCTGGGTATCTTTCGGCCAAGGGGTGGGCAGGGGTGAATCCGGCCACAACCGCGGACGGACGCGGTGGGCACCACAGCGGCGGGGGCCGCCGGAAAGAAGCGGGGGCGGCTAGGCGGCCGCGGCGGCGGTCAGCACCGCGTCGTAGCGTTCCAGCACCGCGGCCGCGACCAGGTTGTGTGAGCCGAGCGGTTCGGCCATCGGAATGTCAAGGGCCGCAGCGGTAGCGGCGACACGGTCGGTGATCACCCCGTGCGCCAGAAACCACGGGGCGAGCACCAGGCGGGTGGCGCCGCGGGCCCGCAGGGTGGCCGCGGCCGCGGCGATGTCGGGTTGCGTCCCGGTGGCGAACGCGGTGGTGACACCCGCCCAGCGGGTACCCCGGGCCAGCGCGGCGGCCACCGTCGCGGTGCGCGCATTGGCCGCCGTGTTCGACGAGCCCACCGCCACCACGATCACGCCGAGTTCGTCGTCGACGGGGGACACACCGGCCTCGGCGAGCCGCTGGCGCAGCAGCGTCACCAGCGCCGGATCCTCGCCGAGCACCGCGGCCTGCTGCACGGGTGCCCCGGATCGCGTGATGATCGCGGGGATGTCGACGCGGGCGTGGTATCCGTCGGCGAGCAGCAGCGGCACCACCACACCACCGCCCCGCAGGCCGGTGAGCACCTCGGTCAGCGCCGGGGTGGTGCGTTCCAGGAACGCCGGCCGCACCTCCAGCCAGGGCCGCAGCCGCCGGATCCGGCCGGCGACCGCATGGGTCACCGCCGCCGACCGCGGGTCGACGCTGCCGTGCGCGGCGAGTACCAGGGTCACGACAACCTCATGACACGTGCAGCCCGCACTCGATCTTGCCGGTGCCGGCCCAGCGTCCGCTGCGCGGATCGGAGCCGTCGACCGGCTTGGTGGTGCACGGTGCGCAGCCGATGGACGGGTAGCCGTCGAACACCAGGGGATTGACCAGCACGTTGTTGGCCTCGATGTAGGCCTGCATGTCCTCGTCGGTCCACGCCGCCAACGGGTTGATCTTCACCAGGCCGAACGCCTTGTCCCAGCTGATGAACGGCGCGTTGGCCCGGGTGGGGGCCTCCACCCGCCGGATCCCGGTGACCCACGCCGAATAGCCGCGCAGCGCGGCCGACAGCGGTTCGACCTTGCGCATCCGGCAGCACTCGTTGGGGTCGCGGGCGAACAGATCCTTGCCGTACAACGCGTCCTGCTCGGCGACGCTGCGCTCCGGGGTGACGTTGATGACGTTCACGTCGTAGACCGACTGGACCGCGTCACGGGTGCCGATGGTCTCGGCGAAGTGGTAGCCGGTGTCGAGGAACAGCACGTCCACACCGGGGCGCACCTTGGCCGCCAGGTGGATCAGCACGGCGTCCTGCATGTTCGAGGCCACCACGTAGCCCGAGCGGCCGTCCTCGCAGACATGTGGGCCGAAGTGCTCGTCGGTCCAGCGCAGCAGCTCCTCGGCGCCGGCGCCCTCCAGCTCGGCCGCACCGCGCTCGGCCAGTGCCCGCAGATCCTCGTCGGTCATCGTCAGTCGGCTCATCTCAGGTCCGCCTCATCCGCTCGCATCGCCCAGGTGGCGAATCGCTCACCGTCCTGGCGTTGTTTGACGAAGTTGCGCACCACGCGCTCGATGTAGTCGCCCAGTTCGCTCGACAGCACCTTGTGTCCGCGCAGCTTGCGGCCGAACCCGGCGTCCAGGCCCAGGCTGCCGCCCAGGTGGACCTGGAACCCCTCGACGCTGTTGCCGTTGCCGTCGTCGACCATCTGCCCCTTGAAACCGATGTCGGCGACCTGGATGCGCGCGCACGAGTTGGGGCAGCCGTTGATGTTGATCGTGATCGGCACATCGAGCCGGGAGTTGATGTCCTCCAGCCGCTTCTCCAGCTCGGGCACCAGCGCCTGGGCCCGGCCCCGGGTCTCGGCGAACGACAGCTTGCAGTACTCGATGCCGGTGCAGGCCATCAGGTTCTTGCGCCAGTGCGACGGCCGCGACGGCAGCCCCAGCGCGTCGAGGCCGGCGACCAGCTCGTCGACCTTGTCGTCGGGCACGTCGAGCACGATCAGCTTCTGGTACGGGGTGAGCCGGATCCGGTTCGAGCCGGCCGCCTCGGCCAGGTCGGCCACCCTGGTCAGGATGGTGCCGGAGACCCGGCCGGCGATCGGGGAGACCCCGACGGCGTTGCGCCCGTTCTTGAGCCTCTGCACCCCGACGTGGTCGATCGGATGCACCACCGGCTCCGGCGCCGGACCGTCGATGAGCCTGCGGCCCAGGTACTCCTGTTCGAGAACCTCCCGGAACTTCTCGACGCCCCAGTCCCTGATGAGGAACTTCAGCCGGGCCTTGGACCGCAGCCGGCGATAGCCGTAGTCGCGGAACACCTTGGTGATGCCCTCCCAGACGTCGGGCACCTCCTCCAGCGGCACCCACGCGCCCAGCCGCTGGGCCAGCATCGGGTTGGTCGACAACCCCCCGCCGACCCAGACGTCCAGGCCGGGCCCGTGCTCGGGATGGTTGACGCCGATGAACGCGACGTCGTTGACCTCGTGCGCGACGTCCTGCAGGCCCGAGATCGCGGTCTTGAACTTACGCGGCAGGTTGGCCAGCTCCGGATCCCCGATGTAGCGGCGCACGATCTCCTCGATCGCCGGGGTCGGGTCGAGCACCTCGTCGAGCGATTCACCGGCCAGCGGGCTGCCGAGCACGACGCGCGGGCAGTCCCCGCAAGCCTCGGTGGTGTGCAGGCCGACCTTGGCCAGCCGGTCCCAGATCTCCGGAACGTCCTCGATGCGGATCCAGTGGTACTGGATGTTCTCCCGGTCGGAGATGTCGGCGGTGTCGCGGGCGAACTCGGTGGAGATCTCACCGATGGTGCGCAGCGCGGCGGTGGTGAGCGCGCCGCCGTCGCAGCGCACCCGCATCATGAAGTACTTGGCCTCGAGCACATCGATGTTCTCGTCGCCGGTCCAGGTGCCGTCGTAGCCCTGCTCGCGCTGGGTGTACAGACCCATCCAGCGGAACCGGCCGCGCAGATCCTGTTTGTCGATGCTGTCGAAGCCGTTCTTGGCGTAGATGTCGAGGATGCGACGCCGCACGTTGAGCGGGTTGTCGTCCTTCTTGATCTGCTCGTTGGCGTTCAGCGGCTCGCGGTAGCCGAGCGCCCACTGGCCCTCGGCGCGGGGCCGCCGCGTGGGCTTCGGCTTGGTCGGGGTCTCCGTCATGAGGTGGCTCCTTCGTGGAGCCGGATCGCGCGCACAATCACCGGGGCTGTCCGGTGGCGCAGATCCGGCAGCCAACTGGGATCGGGGGATGGGCTGGGTCAGATCAGCGCGTCAGAGCAGACAACAACAGGTACAGACGCGCTTGAAGTCAACATGCCGCCGAGCCACCAGCGCGACACGCTGGGTACGGGTACGGGCGACAGTCACGCGCCCAATTGTGCCACGGATGGTCAGGTCGGCCCCAACCGGGCCAGATTTCCGCTCACCGTGAGCGCAATCACGTCTGCGACACTGGGCCGGTGACGGTCCGGACCAACGCTGCCGTGCTACCCGACCCGGTGCTTCGGCCGGGCGGCCGGTTCGGCATCTACGTCCACGTGCCGTTCTGCGCCAGCCGGTGCGGCTACTGCGATTTCAACACCTACACCCCGGCCGAGGCCGGCGGCGCCGACCCGGCGGGCTGGCTGGCCGCCCTGCGCACCGAGCTGGCACTGGCCGCGGCCCGGCTGGGCGCACCGCCCCGGGTCGACACCGTGTTCGTCGGCGGCGGAACCCCGTCGCTGCTCGGCGGGGCCGGGCTGACCGCGGTGCTCGCGGCGATCCGCGACCACTTCGAACCGGCGGCCGACGCCGAGATCACCACCGAGGCCAACCCGGAGTCGACCTCGCCGGAGCTGTTCGCGCAGCTGCGGGCGGGCGGGTTCACCCGGATCTCGCTGGGCATGCAGTCGGTGGCGCCGCACGTGCTCGCGGTGCTCGACCGCACCCACTCGCCCGGGCGGGCGGCCGCGGCGGCGGCCGAGGCGCGCGCGGCCGGCTTCGAACACGTCAACCTCGACCTGATCTACGGCACCCCGGGGGAGACCGACGACGACGTGCGGCGGTCGGTCGACGCCGCGCTCGCCGCGGGCGTCGACCACGTGTCGGCCTACGCGCTGATCGTCGAGGACGGCACCGCGCTGGCGCGGCGGGTGCGTCGCGGTGAGCTGGTCATGCCCGACGACGAGGTCCTCGCCCGCCGCTACGAGCTCATCGACGCCCGGCTGTCGGCGGCCGGCCTGCACTGGTACGAGGTGTCGAACTGGGCCGCGCCCGGCGGGGAGTGCCGGCACAACATCGGCTACTGGAACGGCGGCCAGTGGTGGGGCGCGGGCCCCGGCGCGCACAGCTTCGTCGGCTCCGTCCGGTGGTGGAACGTCAAGCACCCCAACGCCTACGCACGGATCCTCGGCGACGGTCGGCTGCCGGTGGCCGGCTACGAACTCCTCGACGCGCGCACCCGCCACGTCGAGGAGGTGATGCTGCGGATCCGGCTGCGCGAGGGGCTGCCGGAGACGGCGCTGCGCCCCACCGAACGGCGGCGGGCGACGGTGGCGGTCGACGGCGGGCTGCTGACCCGGGCCGGTGGCCGGCTGGTGCTCACCGACCGCGGCCGGCTGTTGGCCGACGCGGTGGTCCGCGATCTGCTTGACTGAGCGCCATCGGTTCGAGCGCCGGGGCACGGTCACCCGGTTCCGCCCGACGGTGCTGCGGCGCTCGGTGGGAGGAGCCGGATGCGCGAGCCGAGACGATGACCGCCGAGCAGGCCGCCCTGTTGCGGGCGATCCACGATGCGCACGGTCCGGCGCTGCAGCGCTACGTGCTGCGGCTGACCCGCGGCGACGCGCCGTTCGCCGAGGACGTCGTGCAGGAGGCGCTGCTGCGGCTGTGGCGCAGACCCGAACTGCTCGGACAATCCGAGGAGTCGGTGCGGGCGTGGCTGTTCACCGTCGCCCGCAACCTGGTGATCGACGACCGTCGCAGCGCCCGGCACAGCCGCGAACTGGCGACCGACGACCTTCCGGAGCGCTCGTCGCCGGACGCGATCGGCGCCGCGGTGGACAAGTGGGTGCTGGCCGACGCGTTGAAGGCGCTCAGTGCCGAGCACCGCAACGCGATCGTGCGGGCCTACTACCTGGGCCAGAGCGTGGCCGACATCGCCGCCGCCGAGGGCATCGCGGTGGGAACCGTCAAGTCGCGGCTGCGCTACGCGCTGCGTGCGCTGCGCACCGCTCTGCAGGAGAGGGGAGCTGTCGGTGACTGACCCCGACGACCGGACGTCCGGCGACCGCCCGCCCGCGGACGATCTCGCCACGTGGGACGCGGCCTACCTGCTGGACGCGCTGAGCGCCGAGGAGCGCCGCGAGTACGAGCGGTATCTGGCCGCGCATCCGGAGCGGGCCGCCGAGCTGGCCGACCTCGCCGCCCTGCCCGGCATCCTCGACGCGCTGAGCCCCGAGGAGGCGCTGGCTCTGACCGATCTGGCCCCGAGCGGGCAGGCCCCGGCCGCTGGGCCCGCGGCCGGTCGGGGAGCCGACGGCGACTCGGCGACGTTGGTGTCCCTGGCGCAGGCCGCCGCGCGCCGGCGCCGCCGGGCCCGGTTCGCCGGGCTGGCCGGCGCGATCGCCGCGGCCGCCGCGCTGGCGGTGATCGGTGGGGTGGTGGGCGCCACCGTGTTCGGCGGCCGCGGCGCGCAGGTGCAGACGGTCGCGATGGCGCCGATGCAGCCGGGGGAGCGCGACGGCGTCACCGCCCGGCTGGCGGTCATCGAGCAGGGCTGGGGCACCGAACTGAACTGGAGCTGCTCCTACACCAAGGACTGGGCGCGCAACGTCGACAGCTACGACCTGGTGGTGATCACCCGCGACGGCGCCGAGACCACCGTCGGGTCCTGGCGGCCGGCCGGCGACGAGGCGACCGGGTTGTCGGCGGCCACGGCGATCCCGACCCGCGACATCCGGGCCATCGAGATCCGGGTCTCCGGCAGCGATCAACCGCTGGCCGTCACCACCCTGTAGCCGCTCCGCGCGGCCGGACCGGGTGCCGGCACCGGGTAGCGCCCGCCGATCGGCGCCGATATGCCACCATTGCCCCCATGGCGTGCGACTTGTTAGGTAAGCCTTGCCAGACTTTCCGGGCCGTCCCGCGCATCGGGTCCTGCTGACGTGGGCGAGCACCGCGAACCCATCGCCGTCATCGGGATCGGTTGCCGGCTCGCCGGCAACATCACCGATCCGGCGCAGCTGTGGGAGTTCCTGCTCGCCGGCCGCAGCGACGTCCGCGAGGTGCCGGCCGAACGCTGGGAGCCCTATCTGCGCCGGGACCCGCGCAACGCCGCGGTGCTGAAACACACCACCCGGTTCGGCACCTTCCTCGACGACCTGGCCGGTTTCGACGCCGAGTTCTTCGGGGTCTCGCCACGCGAAGCCGAGCTGATGGACCCGCAGCAGCGGCTGGCCCTGGAAGTCAGCTGGGAGGCGCTGGAACACGCCGGAATCCCGCCGCGGTCGCTGGCCGGCAGCGACACCGCGGTGCTGATGGGCGTCAACTCCGACGACTACGGCAAGCTGCTGATGGAGGATCTGCCCGGCATCGAGGCGTGGACCGGCATCGGCACCTCGCTGTGCGGCATCGCCAACCGGGTGTCGCACCTGCTCGACCTGCGCGGAGCCAGCGTCGCGCTGGACGCGGCCTGCGCTGCCTCGCTGGTGGCCGTGCACCAGGCCTGCCAGCTGCTGCGCACCGGGGAGACCTCGCTGGCCATCGCCGGCGGGGTGAGCGCGTTGATCGGCCCGGGCCTGACCCGGGTGCTCGACGAGGCCGGCGCCACCGCGCCCGACGGGCGGTGCAAGACCTTCGACGCCTCCGCCGACGGTTACGGCCGCGGTGAGGGGGCGGGAGTGGTGATCCTCAAACGGCTTTCCGACGCGCGCCGCGACGGCGACCGGGTGCTGGCCGTCATCCGTGGCGGTGCGGTGGCCCAGGACGGCCGCACGGTCGGCATCATGTCGCCCAACGGCGACGCCCAGGCCGACATGTTCCGCCGCGCCTGCGCCGACGCCGGCGTCGAGCCGCTCAGCGTCGGCTTCATCGAGGCGCACGGCACCGGCACGCCCACCGGCGATCCGACCGAGGTGCGGGCCCTGGCCGCGGTGTACGGCGCCGGCCGCCCCGCAGACGCGCCGTGCCGGATCGGCTCGATCAAACCCAACGTCGGCCATCTCGAGGGCGGCGCCGGGGTGGTCGGCCTGATCAAGGCGGTGCTGGCGCTGCACCACGAGACCATCCCGCCGACCGCCGGAGTGTGCACCCTGACCCCGGCGGTCGACTGGCCCAGCACCGGACTGCGGGTGCCCACCGAACCCGAACCGTGGCCGCGCACGCCCACCGCGCCGCGCCGGGCCGCGGTGTGCAGCTACGGCTACGGCGGCACGATCGCCCACGTCCTGCTCGAGGAGGCCCCCGAACCCGCGCGTGCCGACACCGGCCCCGCAGACACCGGACCGGCGGTGGTCCCGGTCTCGGCCCGTTCCGCGGCCCGGCTGCGCGCGCAGGCCCGCGCGCTGGCCGATCACCTGGCCGGTGCGTCGGACCCGCTCGCCGAGGTCGCCGCCACGGCCTGGGTGCGCCGGTCGCACGAGTCGGTGCGCGCCGCCGTGGTGGCCGACGACATCGCCGGTGCAGCAACAGGTTTCGACGCTCTCGCCGAGGACCGCCCGGATCCCGCGGTGGTCAGCGGTGTGGTGCTGCCGGCCGCCGAGCGGGGAGCGGTGTGGGTGTTCTCCGGTCACGGATCGCACTGGGCCGGCATGGGCCGGGAGCTGCTCGCCCACGAACCGGTCTTCGCCGAGGTGATCGACACGATCGACCCGGTGTTCGGCGCCGAACTGGGGTTCAGCGCCCGCACCGCGCTGGGCACCGGCGAGCTCGGCGGCACCGACCGGGTGCAGGCGTTGACGTTCGCGGTGCAGGTCGGGCTGGCCGCGGTGCTGCGCGCCCGCGGTGTGCGCCCCGCGGCGGTGATCGGGCATTCGGTCGGTGAGGTCGCGGCCTGTGTGACGGCCGGGGTGTTCGACCTCGAGGTCGGCGCCGCGGTGGCCTGCTACCGCGCCCGCGGATTCCGGCAGGTGATGGGGCAGGGCGCAATGGCGTTGGTGCGCCTGCCGTTCGCCGAAGCCGAGGCGCGACTGGCCGGGCGCCGGGACGTGGTCGCGGCGATCAGCGCCTCACCGGTGTCGACGGTGGTGTCCGGTGACGCCGCGGCCGTCGAACAGGTGTGCCGGTCCTGGACCGCCGAAGGGGTGATGGTGCGGCGGGTCAACACCGACGTCGCGTTCCACAGCCCGGCGATGGACCGGCTGACCGCCGAACTCGGCCGGCTCACCGCGGCACTTCCGGTGCGTGACGCGCAGATCCCGCTGTACACAACGGCTTTGACCGATCCTCGGTCGAAAGCGCCGCGGAATCAAGGCTACTGGGTGGCCAACCTGCGCGAGCGGGTGCGGTTCGCCGAGGCGGTGACCGCCGCCGCCGAGGACGGTCACCGGTTGTTCCTCGAGGTGTCGGCGCATCCGGTGGTGGCGCACTCGATCGTCGAGACCCTCACCCACCTCGGTGTCGGGGAGCACGCGGTGATCCCGGTGCTGCGCCGGGAGAAGCCCGAGCGTCAGGCCGTCGCGCTGGCGGTCGGAGCGCTGTACTGCACCGGGGCCCCGGTCGAGACCGGCTACGACCGCCGCAGCGCGTGGGCACCGCTGCCGGCGACCCGATGGCAGCACCGGCGGTTCTGGCGCACCCCGACCCCGCCGCCGGGCGGCCGCGGTGTGCACGACGCCGACAGCCACACCCTGCTGGGCGGCCGGATGGAGGTCACCGGCCCGGTCGCCACCACCGTCTGGCAGACCCGGCTGGACCTCGACACCCGCCCCTATCCCGGCGACCACCCGGTGCAGAACACCGAGATCGTGCCCGCCGCAGTCATTCTCAACACCTTCCTGACCGCGGCCGGCGAACTGCGCACCCGCGACACCCGGGCCGGCACCGACCTGGTCGACGTGCGGCTGCGCACCCCGGTGGCCCCGGCCCGGCCGCGCGATGTCCAGGTGGTGCTGCAGGACCGCGCGCTGACCCTGTCCAGCCGACTGGTCGACGACGGGTCCGACGACGACGCCGGCTGGCTCACCCACAGCAGTGCCGTCGCGGCCGCCGACGACGACATCGAGGACCTGCTCGGCCAGGTGCTCGACGAGGCCGCCGCGCGCACCCGGTGCGGCGAGCACCTGCCGCCCGGGCACGTCGTCGACACCCTGGCCGGCCTCGGCGTCGCCGCGATGGGATTCGACTGGCAGATCAGGGATCTGCGCCGTGGCGAGGGAGAGCTGCTGGCGCGGGTGGCCGCCGCCGCGGACGGGTCGGCGCCGGCCACCTGGGCACCGCTGCTGGACGCCGCGACCTCGGCGGCGTCCACGGTGTTCGACGGGCCGCCGCGGCTGCGGATGCCGGCGCGGATCGAACGGGTGCAGGTCTACGGCCGGCCACCGGCGACCGCGGTGCTGCAGGTACGGCGGCGGCCCGGCACCACCACCACCGATGTGCTGATCGCCGAGGACTCCGGCGAGGTGCGCGCCGCGCTGACCGGCATGACCTTCGAGGAGCTGCAGAACCCGAGCGGCGCCGACGTCACCCGGATGCTGCACCGGGTGGCCTGGCATCCGGTGGCCTGGCGAGCCGACGAGCGGCCCGCGGCGGCGGTGGTCATCGGCGACGGTGGCGACTTCGTGTGCCGCGACCTGAGCGCCGCCGGAGTGCCGTACGTGACCTACGCCGACCCGGACGAATTCGCCGCCGCGGCGGCCGAACTGGACCGCGACGCGGTCGTGCTGGTGATGGCGCCGGACCGGGCCACACCCCAGCAGGCGGTCGACGTGGTGATGCGCACCCTGCGGCACCTGCTCGGACACGGCATCAAGACCCGGCTGTGGGTGCTGACCCGTCGCGTGCACGAGGGCACGAACCTGGTGCACGCCCCGCTGTGGGGGCTGGCCCGGGTCGCGGCCGCCGAACACCCGGAGATCTTCGGCGGGGTGGTGGATCTCGCCGATGCGTCGCTGCCGGTCGGGGTGCTGGCATCGGTGCGCGGCCACCCGGTGGTGGTGGTGCGCGACGGCGCGGTGATGTCGGCCCGGCTCGCACCCGCGGGCCGCGGGACCGGCGCGCCGATGCGGTGCACGGCCGGCGGCACCTACCTGATCACCGGCGGCACCGGTGCCCTGGGGCTGCGAATCGCGCAGCGGCTCGCCGACATCGGTGCCCGGCGGCTGGTGCTGCTGTCGCGGTCCGGAATGCCGGACCGGTCCCGCTGGCACGAGCTGGGCGACTCCGACCCGGTGCGCACCGTCACCGCGCTCGAGGAACGCGGGGTCTCGGTGCGGGTGCTGGCCGTCGACATCGGCGCCCCCGGCGCGGCCGACACGCTGCGCGCTGCGCTGGCCGACCTGCCCCCGGTGCGCGGGGTGGTCCACGCCGCCGGTGTGGAAGCCGGTGCGCTGCTTGTCAATACGACCGACGAGGAACTGGCGGCGGCGATGCATCCGAAGGTCGACGGCACGTTGACCCTGCACGAGATGTTCCCGCCCGAACAGCTGGACTGGATGGTGCTGTTCTCCTCGTGCGGGTATCTCGCCGGGTTCCCCGGACAGGGGGCCTACGCGTGTGCGAACTCGTTCCTCGACGTGATGGCCCGCCACCGGCACCGGCTCGGCGACCGCACCGTGGCCATCGGCTGGACCGCCTGGCGCGGGCTGGGCATGGGGTCGACCTCCGGGTTCGTCGCCGCCCAGCTCGACGCGCTCGGCATGGACACCATCGGCGCCGACGACGCGATGCGGGCGCTCGATCTGGCCATGCGTCACAGCGATCCGAACATCGTTGTGCTGCCGGTGCTCCCGGCCGCCGCAGCGGTGCCGATGCTGGCCGATGTGGCCCCGGCCGACGACGGCGGGGACACCGGGACCGGCGAGGCGCCGGTGGCCGAGCCGGCCGCCGACCCGGATGCGGTGCTGACCGGCGTGGTGTCGGCGGTCGCCGCTCAGCTCGGGCTGCCCGAGGGCGAGATCGACACCGCGCAGCCCCTGGTCGAGCTCGGCGTCGACTCGATCATGACGGTCGGTCTGCTGCGGCAGCTGGAGCAGCGCACCGGGTTGTCGTTGCCGCCGACGCTGCTGTGGGAGTACCCGACCGCCGCCGCGGTCGCCGAACGGATCGTCGAACTGCTGTCCGCCGATGACCGCGCCGAGGTGAGCTGAGCCCGCCCGGTCGCGGCCCGGCGTCGAGCCGGACTCAGCCGCGGGCGAGGATCTCGGCGACCACCTTCTTCTTGTCCACCTTGCCGACCGCGGTCTTGGGCAGCGTCCCCATCGGAACCAGCACATCGGGCCGGCAGTGCGCGGACACGCCGCGCTGGTCGAGGAATTCGTTCAGCTCAGCGAGTGTGATCGGCGGGCCGCTGAACACCACTGCCGCGCAAATCTTCTCACCCAGGTACTCGTCGGGCAGCGGCACCGCCGCCGCAGCGTAGATCGCCGGGTGCGCGAACAGATGCTCCTCGAGGTCGGAGGCCGACACGGTCTCACCACCGCGGTGGATGACATCCTTGATCCGGCCGGTGACCTCGACGTAGCCGGCCCGCGGCCCGTCGGCGAAGATCCGCACCCGGTCGCCGGTCCGGTAGAAGCCGTCCGGGGTGAACGACCGCGCGTTGGCGTCCTCGGCCCGGTAGTACCCGTTGAGCGTGTAGGGCCCGCGCACCAGCAGTTCGCCCTCCTCGCCGGGTGGGACGTCGTGGCCGTTCTCGTCGACCACTCGCATCTCGTCGTGCGGCGACATCGGCCGGCCCTGGGTGTTGAGCACGACGTCGAGCGGATCGCCGGGCCGGGTGAAGTTCAGCATCCCCTCGGCCATTCCGAAGATCTGGCTCAACCCCGGGGTCAGCCCGTCGAGGATGTAGCGGGCCTCGTCGGGGGTCATCCGTGACCCGCCGACCTGGACCAGCCGCAGCGAGGTGGGCAGCACCGGTTCCCACTCGCAGGCCTGCGTCCACACCTTGGCCAGCGCGTTGACCAGGCCGGTCACCGTGACCCGGTACTTGTCGATCAGCGCGAACGCCGCCTCCGGGCTGGAGTCGGTGGTGAAGACCGTGCTGGCGCCGACGGTCATCGAGCCCAGCAGCCCGGGGCAGCCCAGCGGGAAGTTGTGTCCCGCGGGTAGCGCCACCAGATACACGTCGTCACCGGTCATTCGGCATGCCTGCGCGCACGCGGTGGCGTTGTAGCGGTAGTCGTTATGCGTCCGTGGGATCAGCTTGGGCAGCCCGGTGGTCCCACCGGAGACCAGCAGCAGCGCGGGCAGGTCGGGGTCGACCGGCGCCGGCTCGGGGATCGGCCCGTCGAAATCGGCGAGCGCGGTGAAGGATTCGAACGGTCCCGGCTCGCCGTCGACGAACACGAAGCGCAGCGCGGGGTTGTTCGCGACCAGTTCGGCCGCCAGCTCGCGGTAGTCGAAGCCGGCGGTGACGTCGGGCACGATCAGCCCGACCGCGCCGCTGACCGCGGCGAAGTGGTTCAGTTCGGCCGAGCGGTGTCCCGGCAGGCACATCACCGGAACCGCGCGGGCCCGTAGCAGGCCGAACAGCGCGACCGCGAACTGGCAGGTGTTGGGCAACTGCAGCAACACCCGGTCACCGGGACGGATGCCGTGGCGCAGCAGCGCGGCCGCGATCCGGTCGGCCCGCGCCGCGAGCTCGGCGAACGTGTAGCTGACGGCGGGGTCGATCACCGCCGGCTTGTCCGGCCACCGGGCGGCGGCGTCGCCGAGGATGGAGTCCAGCGGCCGGTCCGTCCAGTACCCCGCGCGCCGGTAGGCGTCGGCGCGGTCGGCGGGAAAGGGGACGAAACCCGTGGCCAGGTCGGTGAAATCGGCGTGCTGCGGCTGGAAACCGGTGGTCATGGATGCGCTGAGTCCCTCACGGGTAGGTGTGTTCCGTACCGCGAATATACGGTAACCTCGCCCCGATTAGTTAGGGCAGCCTTTACTAATTTGGAGGGTGAGGTGGGCGACAACGCCGTCGGTTCCGTGTCCGTGCACGCGGAGGTTGCCGAACTGCTGGGCGTCAGCCCCGACGAACTCGACCCCGATGCCGACCTGATCGCCTCCGGCCTGGACTCCATCCGGATGATGTCGCTGTCCGGCCGGTGGCGTAAGCAGGGCATCGACATCAACTTCGCCGCCCTGGCCGAGAACCCCACCGTGTCGGCGTGGACCGCGCTGGTCGCCGAACGCACACGGCGAACCACCTCCGGGCCCGCCGCCGGACCCGCTTCGCAGGCCGCCGCGAACACGGACGAGGACGACAACTCGCCGTTCCCGCTCGCCCCGATGGCACACGCGATGTGGTTGGGGCGCAACGAGGATCAGCAACTCGGGGGAGTCGCCGCCCACCTGTACGTGGAGTTCGACGGCGCCGGTGTGGACCCGGACCGGCTGCGGACGGCGGCGGCCAAGCTGGCGGCCCGCCACCCGATGCTGCGCGTGGAGATCCTGCCCGACGGCACCCAGCGCATCGGCGACCGCGGCCTGCCGGTGACCGTCTACGACCTGCGCGACCTCGATGAGGCGGCGGCCGAGAAGCGACTCGAGCAGATCCGCCAGGAGAAGTCGCACCAGATGCTCGACGGCGAGGTGCTGGAGCTGAGCCTGTCGCTGTTGCCCGGCGGCCGCACCCGGCTGCACGTCGACATGGACATGAACGCCGCCGACGCGGTCAGCTACCGCAAGTTCATGTCCGACCTCGCGCTGTTCTACCGCGGCGAACAACTGCCCGAGCTGCAGTACACCTACCGGCAGTACCGTGCGGCGCTGACCGCGTCCGATCCCGGCCCGTCGGAGGAGGACCTGCGGTGGTGGGCCGAACGGATTCCGCAGATGCCGGACCCGCCCGCGCTGCCGCTGGTGCCGCCGGCCGAGCAGCGGGACCCGCGGCGCAGCGTGCGGCTCTGGCACATCTTCGACGTGCCGACCCGCGATGCGTTGTTCGCGGCCGCGCAGCGGCGCGGGTTCACCCCCGCGATGGCGGTGGCCGCGTCCTACTCCAACGCGCTGGCCCGCTGGTCGGCGACCCCGCGGTTCCTGCTCAACCTGCCGATGTTCGGCCGCGAACCGTTTCATCCCGACGTGGACAAACTGGTCGGCTGCTTCACCTCGTCGCTGATGCTCGATATCGACCTGACCGGGACCCGCACCCCGGCCGAACGCACCCGCGCCGTCCAGGAGACCCTGCACACCACCGCGCAGCACTCCAGCTACTCGGGCCTTCAGGTGCTGCGCGACATCAGCCGCCACCGCGGCCACCAGACGCTTGCGCCGATCGTGTACACCAGCGCGCTGGGGCTGGGCGACCTGTTCGCCGGGGAGGTGACCGAGGAGTTCGGCGCCCCGGTGTGGACCATCTCGCAGGGACCGCAGGTGCTCATCGACGCCCAGGCCACCCCGCTGGTCGAGGGGTTGATGATCAACTGGGACGTGCGCATCGACGCGTTCCGGCCGGGCGTGCCCGAGGCGATGTTCGACTACCACATCGCCGAGCTGGCCCGGCTGGCCGGCGACGACGCCGCCTGGGACGCGCCCGACCCGCCGGCGGTGCCGCAAGCCCAGCGCGCGGTGCGCGAACGGGTCAACTCCGCCACCGCCCCGCCCAGCGGCGAGGCTATTCACGACGGGTTCTTCCGCTGCGCGCAGGCCACCCCGGACGCGCCCGCACTGATCGGCAGCACCGGCACGATCAGCTACGCCGAACTGCGCCGTCAGGCGCTCGCGGTGGCAGAGACGTTGCGCGGCAACGGAGTCGGGCCGGGTGATCTGGTCGCGCTGGTCGGCCCGAAATGCGCCGAGCAGATACCCGCGGTGCTGGGCATCCTGGCCGTCGGCGCGGCCTACCTGCCCATCGGCGCCGATCAGCCCGCCGACCGGGCCGCGCGGATCCTGCAGTCCAGCGGGGCGGCGGCGGTGCTGTGCTGCGGTTCGGCGGCCGCGCCGCCCGGTGACCCGCGGGTGCCGGTGAGCACGGTCGCCGACGCGATCGCGCGCGGCACCGGGTCCGCCGAACCGGTGCGGGTCGACCCGGAATCGCTGGCGTACGTGCTGTTCACCTCGGGCTCGACCGGCGAACCCAAGGGCGTGGAGCTGACCCACGACGCGGTGATGAACACCATCGAGTTCCTCTCCGACCACTTCCGCCTCGGGCCCGGCGACCGCAGCCTGGCGCTGGCCTCGCTGGAGGCCGACATGTCGGTGCTGGAGATCTTCGCGATCCTGCGCGCCGGCGGAGCGGTCGTGGTGGTCGACGAGGCCGACCGGCGCGCTCCCGAGGTGTGGGCCACGCTGATCGAACGGCACGGCGTGACCTTCCTCAACTGGATGCCGGGCTGGCTGGACATGCTGCTGGAGGTCGCGGGGGAGCGGATCGCGAGCCTGCGGGTGGTGCTGCTCGGCGGCGACTGGGTGCGTCCGGAACTCGTTCGGCGCCTTCGTGATCGGGCGCCGCAGGTCCGGGTGGCCGGGCTGGGCGGGGCCACCGAGACCGCGGTGCACGGCACCATCTGCGAGATCGACGAACTGCCCGCGCACTGGACCTCGGTGCCCTACGGCACCCCGTTCCCGAACAACGCCTGCCGGGTGGTGGCACCGGACGGGTCGGATTGCCCGGACTGGGTGCCGGGCGAGTTGTGGTTCACCGGACGCGGCATCGCCCGCGGCTACCGCGGGCGCCCGGATCTGACCGCCGAGAAGTTCGTCGAGCACGACGGCCGGATCTGGTACCGCACCGGCGATCTCGCCCGTTATCTGCCCGACGGCTCGCTGGAGTTCCTCGGCCGCATCGACCACCGGGTCAAGATCAGCGGCTACCGCATCGAGCTCGGCGAGGTGGAGGCCGCGCTCAAACGGGTCCGCGGCGTCGACGCGGCGGTGGCCGCGGTCGTCCCGGCCGACCGCGCTGTCCTCGGGGCGCTGGTGCGCACCGACGATCCCGCGCTGGACGCCGCGGTGATCACCGCCGAGCTGACCGCCCTGGTTCCGGCGCACATGATCCCCAGGGTCATCGTGGTGACGGACCGGATCCCGTTCACGGTCAACGGCAAGATCGACCGGGCCGCGGTCGCGCGGCTGCTCGGCGAGGTCGAGCCGCCCGCCGCGCGGGCCTACCGCGCCCCGACCACCCCGCTGGAGTCGGCCCTGGTCGGCATCGTCGCCGACGTGCTCGGGGTGCCGGCCGAACAGGTCGGCGTCGACGACGACTTCTTCGGTCTCGGTGGCGATTCCGTGCAGGCCACCCAGGTGGTTGCGCGGGTGCGCGACTGGCTCGACACCCCGACGGCCCTGGTGACCGACATGTTCGCCGCCCGAAACGTGGCCGCGCTCGCCGAGCGGCTCATCGAGCGGGAGGCCGGCCCCGACCGGCTCGAGGCGGTCGCCGAGGTGTACCTCGAGGTCGCCGGCATGGACAGCGACCAGGTGCTCGCCGAACTGGGGTCGGCCGGGCAGCCGTCGGCGGGGCAGGCGTCACCGTAGCGCGGCGGCCAGCCGGCGCCACTGCTCGTGCGGGAACTCCCGCGGATCGGCGGTGAGCACCTGCACGCACACGTGGTCGGCACCTGCCTGCAGGTGCTCGTTGACCCGGCGCAGCACGGTCTCCTCGTCGCCCCAGGCGATCAGTGCGTCGAACAGCCGGTCGCTGACGGTGCTCACATCCTCGGGGGTGAAACCCATCCGCAGCATGTTGTTGGCGTAGTTGGGGAGCGCCAGATACGAACGCAGCCAAGGGACTCCGATTTCGCGCGCGGCGTCGCCGTCGTCGGTGATCAGCACCGTCTGCTCCGGCACCAGCAACGGGCCGACGCCGAGTTGTTCGCGCGCATAGCGGGTGTGGTCGGGGGTGGTCAGGTACGGGTGCGCACCCCGCGCCCGGGTGGCCGACAGCTGCAGCATCTTCGGTCCGAGCGCGGCCAGCACCCGGTTCTGCACCGGCACCGGCTGCTCGGCCGCGTCCAGGCCGTCCAGGTAGGCGCGGGTGGCGGCCAGCGGTTTGCGGTAGCGGCCGGGTTCTTTCGAGTCGATCAACGGCGCGTGGCTGCAGCCGATGCCGAGCAGGAACCGCTCGCCGTGCCGGCCGGTCAGGTCGGCGTAGCCGCCGGCCACCTCGGCGGGTTCATGCATCCACAGATTGAGGATCCCGGTGGCGATCACCACCCGTTCGGTCGCCGCCAGCAGGTGTGCCACCGAGTCGAGAACCGGTCCGCCCACATCGGGGATCCACAACGCGGTGAAGCCGAGCTCCTCCAGTTCCGCGGCGGATTCGGCGGCCTGCGCCGGATCGCCGTAGCGCAACTGCGAACTCCACACACCCACACCAGCGAGATCCATACGCGTCTCCTTTACCGGCACTGTTGTCCGGCTCACGCTACCGCCCGGGGTGCCGGGCGCCGCGGCGCCGGTCCCGCCGAGCGGGGCGGGCCGGGGGCACCCCGGAGGCCGCCGGGACGTACCCGTGTTCGTCGGCAAGCCGATAGGGTAACCTCACCAAAGTTAGGTCAGCCTGCGCTTACTCGGAGGGGAACGATGGGTGTTCGTGCCGCGGCCCGGCAGCAAGGCCGCGGCGCCGGACGACGACCTCCTCCGCACCCCCACCCGCCCCGACCCCGACGACCTGCCGAAACGCGATGACGAACGATCAGAGCCAACTGACCTTCCAGCCGTGGATCAAGCGGACCCCCGGCAGGAGGAGCGACGGGGCCACCGTGGTGTTCCCGCACGCCGGGGGCGCGGCGGCCGCCTACCGCTCACTGGCCGGCGCGCTGGCCGCCGGCGGCCCCGACACGTTCGTCATGCAGTACCCGCAGCGCGCCGACCGGCTGGCTCATCCCGCACCCGACACCGTCGAGGAACTGGCCGCCCAGCTGTTCGACGCCGGTGACTGGGACCGGGTCGGGCCGCTGCGATTGTTCGGGCACTGCATGGGCGCGGTGATCGCGTTCGAGTTCGCCCGGGTGGCCGAGCGGCGCGGGGTTCCGGTGGCCCAGCTGTGGGTGTCGGCCAGCCAGGCGCCCTGCACCATCGCAGGCTCGCCGCGGCTGCCCACCGCCGACACCGAGGTGATCGCCACCATGGTCGACCTCGGCGGCACCGATCCGCGGCTGCTGGCCGACGAGGAGTTCGTCGAACTGCTGGTGCGGGCGGTGCGCGCCGACTATCAGGCGTTCAACCGCTACGCGTGCGGTGAGGACGTGCGGATCCGCGCCGACATCCACACCATCGGCGGCCGCTCCGACCACCGGGTGAGCGAGGACATGCTGCGCCGCTGGCAGATCCACACCGACGGCGCGTTCACCCTGTCGCTGTTCGACGGCGGCCACTTCTACATCAACGACCACATCGACGCGGTGGCGGAGCTGGTCAATGCCGCCTGACCCGCACGGCTTGCGTCCGACCGGGCCGGACGGCGACCCGGTCGTCATCATCGGCATGGCGATCGAGGCGCCGGGCGGGGTCGACACCGCCGAGGCCTACTGGTCGTTGCTGGCCGAACAGCGGGAGGCGCTGCGGCCGTTCCCGCGGGACCGCGGCTGGGCGGTCGACGCGGTGCTTGACGGATCCCGGCGCGACGGGTTCAAGCCCATCCACGATCTGGGCGGATTCCTCGACTCCGCGGCGTCGTTCGACCCGGAGTTCTTCGGGATCTCACCGCGTGAGGCGGTCGCGATGGATCCCCAGCAGCGGGTCGCGCTGCGGGTGGCGTGGCGGGCGTTGGAGAACAGCGGCATCAACCCCGACGACCTCGCCGGCCACGATGTGGGCTGCTATGTGGGCGCCTCGGCCATGGGGTACGGCGGCGACCTGGCCGGTTACACCGATCTGACCGGACACCTGATGGCCGGCACGGCGCTGGGACCGGTGTCCGGGCGGATCGCCTACACCCTGGATCTGGCCGGGCCGGCGTTGACCGTCGACACCTCCTGCTCGTCGGCGCTGACCGCGCTGCACCTGGCCGCGCAGGCACTGCGCAGCGGCGACTGCGACATGGCGCTGGCCGGTGGGGTGTGCGTCATGGGATCGCCCGGCTTCTTCGTGGAATTCGCCAAACAGCACGCACTCTCCGACGACGGTCACTGCCGCCCCTACAGCGCGCACGCCAGCGGCACGGTCTGGGCCGAGGGGGCGGCGATGTTCGTGCTGCGGCGCCGGTCCGCGGCGCTGCGCGACGGCCACCGGGTGCTCGCCGAGCTGCGGGCCACCTGCCTGAACCAGGACGGCCGCTCGGTCGGTCTGACCGCGCCCAGCGGCCCGGCGCAGGTGCGGCTGTTCCGCCGCGCGATGGAGCGCGCCGGGGTACGGCCCGAGGACATCGGAATGATCGAGGGGCACGGCACCGCCACCCGGCTCGGCGACAGGACCGAGCTCGTCTCGCTGGCGCAGACCTACGGCGCCACCGAACCCGGCTGCGGCGCCTGGCTGGGCTCGGTGAAATCCAACCTCGGCCACACCCAGGCCGCGGCCGGTGGACTGGGCCTGGCCAAGGTGCTGCTGGCGGCCGAGCACGCCGCGATCCCGCCCACCCTGCACGCCGACGAGCCCAGCCGCGAGATCGACTGGGACAGCCAGGGTCTGCGGCTGGCGACCAAGCTCACCGACTGGCCCGCGGTGGGCGGGCAGCGGCTGGCCGCGGTGACCGCGTTCGGGATGAGCGGGACCAACGCCCATGTGATCGTGTCGATCCCGGAGGCGGCCTGATGAGCCGGATCCGTTCCGAGGCGGTCTTCTCCGACGGCGCGCTGCCCGACGGCCGGGTCGCGGTCGTGCTCAGCGCCCACGCCGAGGAACTGCTCGGTCGCGACGCCGCGGCGATCACGGCCTATCTCGAGCGGCATCCGCAGGCATCCCCGGCGGCGGTGGCGGCCACCGTGCTGCGCACCCGCCGGATCCGCCGCCACCGCGCGGTGCTGCGGGCCGGCGGCCGGGCCGAGCTCCTCGACGCACTGCGCGCGGTGCAGGCCGGCCAGGCGCATCCACTGGTCGCGCGGTCGTCCCGGACCAGCAGGGCGGCGACGGCCTTCGTGTTCCCCGGACAGGGCAACCAGTGGCCGTCGATGGGGGCGGAGGCCTACCGGCGGCTGCCCGGGTACCGGGCCGCGGCCGACGCCTGCGCCGCGGCGTTCACCGCCGCCGGCCACCCGTCGCCGCTGCCCTACCTGACCACCGGGTCCGGCGACTGGTCACAGACCGAGATCCAGGGCGCGCAGTTCACCCACGCCGTCGGGCTCGCGCAGGTGTGGCGCTCGGTCGGGATCCGCCCCGACTACACGATCGGGCACAGCCTCGGGGAGGTGGCCGCCGCCTACGTCGCCGGCGCCATCGCGCTGCCCGACGCGGTCGCGGTGGTGGCCGCCCGGGCCCGCGCGGTGGAACGGCTGGCCGGGGGCTACGCGATGGCGGTGCTCGCGACGCCGGTCGGCGACGCCGAGGCGCTGATCGCCGAAACCCCCGGCTGGCTGGAGATCTCGGCGGTCAACGCCGACGCGTCGGTGGTGATCGCGGGGGAGCGGACCGCGGTCGCGGACCTGGTCGCCGCCGCGGAGCGGCGCGGAGTGTTCGCCCGCCTGCTCGACGTCGACTACCCGGGCCACACCAGCGCCCTGGAGCGGGTGCGCGACGATCTGCTCGGACTGCTGCCGGCCGGCGAATTCGCCGCCGCCCCGTTCATCGGCTCCACCACCGGCGAGGAGGTGCCCGCCGGCACCGGGTTCGCCGACTACTGGTACCGCAACCTGCGCGACACCGTGCGGTTCGACCGGGCCGTCGGCACCGCTCGCCGCCGCGGCGCCGGGGTGTTCATCGAGATGTCGGCGCACCCGTCGCTGCTGGTGGCGCTCGGCGACCTGGTCGGCGACGAGGCGGTCGTCATCGGCTCCGGGCAGCGCGACGCCCCGTTCGCCGACACGCTGGCGGCCAACATCGCCACCGCCGCGGCTGCCGATCCGCAGTTCACCTGGCCGGTGCCGACCGGCCCGGTGGGCGCACCGCTGCGCGGCTTTCCGAACGCGCCGATGCACGACGTCCACCTGTGGGCGATGCCGAAACCGCTACCGCCGGTGCACCGTGTCGTCACGGCGGCCGAACGCTGGGATCCGGTCACCCACCGAGGCGGCCCGGTCCGCGGGCGCCGCATCGCGGTCGTCGAACTCGCCGGTCCCGGCAGCCCGCTGGCCGGCCGGCTGCGCGCCGCGGTGACCGGGCGGGCCGAACTCGCCGACCCGGCGGGGGCCGACCTGCTCATCGCGGTCGCACCGCTGCTGGACCATCCGGACCCCGCGGAGGCCGTCGACCGGCTCGCCGACCTGCTCGGCGCGGGGCTGCTCGACTACGCCGACCACATCGGGACCGCCTGCCGCGAGGTGTGGCTGATCACCGTCGGCGGCGAACAGGTTCGCGCCGGTGAACCGGTCGCCCTGCCCGCCCAGGCCGCGCTGGCCGCGATGCACCGCAGCCTGGGTTTCGAACATCCCGAGCAGGCGTTTCGCCACCTCGACCTGCCCAGCTGGGACATCGACGCCGCCACCGCGGTGACCGCGGTCGACGCGGTGCTCGGCCCCCCTTCGGCCCATGAGCTCGCGCTGCGCGAAACATCCTTTGGCCCACAGCTTTTCGTGCGCACCCCGCCCGAGGATGCGGAACCCGGCGCGGCCTGGCCGCTGACCGAGGCGACCCTGGCCGATGTGGTGATCACCGGCGGAAGCGGTGCGCTGGGCCGGCACTTCGCCCGGTACCTCGCCCGCCGCGGCGCCCGGCGCATCGTGCTGCTCAGCCGCGGCGGGCTGGACCCGGCCGCGCTGGCCGACCTGACCGCCACCGGCGCCGAAGTCATCGCCCCGCAGTGCGATCTGCGCTCGGCCGAGCAACTCGCCGCGGTCGCGGCGGACCACGCCGGGGCGGGCGCGTCGCTGCTCATCCACGCCGCCGGCGCGGCGACATTCGGCGATCACCGCGGCCTCACCCCGGCCGCGTTCGCCGACACCGCCGCCGCCAAGGTCGACGGTCTGACCCGGCTGCTGGACCACTGGCCGCTGCGCCCCGATGCGCGGATCCTGTTGTGCTCCTCGGTGTCCGGGCTGTGGGGTGGACGCGGCCACATCGCCTACGCGGCGGCGAACCGGTTGCTCGACGTGCTGGCCGGTCAACTGCGCGCCAAGGGCCGGCACGCGGTTGCGGTGCGCTACGGGCTGTGGCGCACCGACGGGGTGCGCAGCACGATCACCGACCGCGCCGGCATCGCCGCGATCGAGGCGGCGGGCCTGGTGCCGATGCCGCCCGAGGACGCGATCGCCGCCAGCCTGCGCGCCCACCCCGGTGATCCGCTGGTGTACGCCGCCGACCAGGACCGGCTGCGGCTGTTCCTACGCCAGGAACCGGTAAAGACCCGGCACCGGCCGACGGACCCCACGCCGGCCGCCGACCCGGACCCGGACACCCCGGCGGTGGTCCGCGCCGAGGTCGCCGCGGTGCTCAACCTCGACGCGGCCACCCTCGATCTGCAGACCTCACTGCTGGATCTGGGGCTGGACTCGCTGCTGGCGCTGGACCTGCGCAAGCGGCTGCTGCGGGCGACCGGCACCTCGGTGCCGCTGGCCACCCTGCTCGGCGGAATCACCGGCGCCGAGCTCATCGCCGGACTCGACACCCGATCACAGAAGGTGGAAACCACGCGTGACTGACATCGCCGACCTCCGCGACGACCTCGAGCAGCGACGGCTGGAGCTGCTGCGCCGCAGGCTGGCCGAGCGGGGACTGCGGGCGGCGGGCCCCCAGGCGGCGGGGCCCCAGTCGGCGGGCCCCCAGGCCGAACCGGGCGGGCTGACCGACGGTCAGCGCCGCATGTGGTTCGTGCAGATGGCCGACCCCACCGGCGCGATCCTCAACATCTGCCTGTCGTACCGGATCACCGGGCCGCTGGACGTGGCGCGGCTGCACGACGCGGTCAAGGCGGTGGCGGCGCGCCACCCGATCCTGCGGACCACCTACCACCCCGACGACACGGGCGAACCGCGACCCCGGGTGCACGACGACCTGACCCCCGCCTGGGCGACCCACGACCTGTCCGAGCTCTCCGACCACGCCCGGCAGCTGCGCCTGGAGGTGCTGGCGCAGCGCACCTTCGGCGCCCCGTTCGATCTGGCCGCCGACTCGCCGCTGCGGTTGACCGTGGTGCGCACCGCATCCGACGAGCACATCCTGCTGCTGGCCGCCCACCACATCGCCTGGGACGACGGCAGCTGGCGGCCGTTCTTCACCGACCTGACCCGCGCCTACCTCGGCGAGGACCTCGGCGAGCCGGTCGACGCGCCGGCGCCCGCGCTGCCGGTCACCCCCGCCGATCTGGACTACTGGCGCACCGTGATGGCCGATCCGCCCGAGCCGCTGGAGCTGCCCGGCCCCAACGGCTCGGCGGTGCCGACCAACTGGCGCAGCCGGCGCACCACGCTGCGGCTGGCGAACGAGACCGTGGCCGCCGTCGGCGAGCTCGCCAAACAGACCGGCGCGACGCCGTACATGGTGCTGCTCGCCGCGTTCGGGGTGCTGATCCGGCGCTACACCCACGCCGAGGACTTCCTGGTCGCCGCCCCGGTGCTGAACCGCACCGCCGACCTCGACCACGTCATCGGCTACTACGGCAACACGGTCGCGCTGCGGCTGCGCCCGCAGCGGCGGCAGAGTTTCCGCGAGGTGCTCGCCCACACCCGCGACACCGCCGCGGGCGCGTTCGCGCACCAGCACGTCAACCTCGACCGGGTGGTCGCCGAACTCAACCCCGACCGCACCCACGGGGTGGAGCGGATGACCCGGGTGACGTTCGGCGCCCGCGGCGCGGACACCTTCGGCTTCAACCCGCCCGGAATCACCTGCGCCCGCGCCGAACTGCGCGGCCAGTACACCCAGCTGCCGCTGGGTTTCATGGTCGAGTTCGACGCCGACGGCGCGGGCGCGGTGGTCGAGGCCGAATACCTCATCGAGGTCATCGAACCCGCGCTGGCCCGGCAACTGCTCGAGCACTACGCGGTGCTGCTCACCGACGCGGTGGCGCACCCGGACCGGCCGATCAGCGATCTCGAGCTGATGAGCCCCGCCGAGGCCGAATGGCTGCACCGGGTGTCGTGCGGCGAACGGTTCGACACCCCCGCGATCACGCTCGCCGCCCTGGTGGAGAACCAGGTCGAGCGCACCCCCGACGCGGTCGCGGTCGTCTACGAGGGCCGCCAGTACACCTACCGGGAGATCAATGAGACCGCGAACCGGGTGGCGCGCAGGCTGATCGCCGACGGCATCGGCACCGAGGACCGGGTTGCGGTGCTGCTCGACCGCTCGCCGGAACTCATCGTCACCGCGCTCGGCGTCATCAAGGCGGGCGCGGTCTATCTGCCGGTCGATCCGAGCTACCCGGCCGACCGGCTCGAGTTCATCCTGTCCGACTCCGATCCGCAGCTGGTCCTGCGCGAACCGCTCACCGGGATCGACGAGCTGCCGGGCCACAACGTCACCGACGCCGATCGGATCCGCCCGCTGCGGCCGGACAACACCGCCTATCTGATCTACACCTCGGGCTCCACCGGGCTTCCCAAGGGGGTCCCGGTGCCGCACCGGCCGGTCGCCGAGTACTTCGTGTGGTTCAAGGACGAGTACCGCGTCGACCACAACGAACGTCTGCTGCAGGTGGCCTCGCCGAGCTTCGACGTGTCGATGGGCGAGATCTTCGGAATGCTCGGATGCGGTGGGCGGCTGGTGATTCCCCGCCCGGACGGACTGCGCGACATCGGCTACCTGACCGAGCTGCTGCACCGCGAGGGCATCACCTCGATGCATCTGGTGCCGTCGCTGCTGGGCCTGTTGCTGTCGCTGCCGGGGGTCAACCAGTGGCGCACCCTGCAGCGGGTGCCGATCGGCGGCGAGCCGCTGCCCGGCGAACTGGCCGACAAGTTCCACGCCACCTTCGACGCGCTGCTGCACAACTTCTACGGCCCGACCGAGACCGTGATCAACGCCAGCCGCTACAAGGTCGAGGGCAAACAGGGCACCCGGATCGTGCCGATCGGCACCCCGAAGATCAACACCCGGATCTATCTGCTCGACGACTCGCTGCAGCCGGTGCCGGTCGGGGTGATCGGCGAGATCTACATCGGCGGAACGCATGTCGCGCACGGCTACCACGGCCGGCCCGGGCTGACCGCCGAGCGTTTCGTCGCCGACCCGTTCAACCCGGGCGGGCGCATGTACCGGTCCGGGGACCTGGCCCGGCGCAACGCCGATGGCGACATCGAGTTCATCGGGCGCGCCGACGAGCAGGTGAAGATCCGCGGGTTCCGCATCGAGCTGGGTGAGGTCGCCGCGGCGATCTCGGTCGACCCCAGCGTGGGCCAGGCCGTGGTGGTGGCCGCCGAGCTGCCCAACCTGGGCAAGAGCCTGGTCGGGTACCTGACCCCGGCCGAGGACGGCGGCGATGTCGACGTCGAGCGCATCCGTGCCCGGGTGGCCGCCGCACTGCCGGAGTACATGCGCCCGGCCGCCTACGTGGTGATCGACGAGATCCCGATCACCGCGCACGGCAAGATCGACCGGGCCGCGCTGCCCGAACCGGAGCTGGGCTCGGGGGTCGAGTACCGGGAACCGGCCGAGGGCACCGAACGCCGGATCGCCGACCTGTTCGCCGAACTGCTGGGCCGCGACCGGATCGGCGCCGACGACTCGTTCTTCGACCTGGGTGGGCACTCGCTGCTGGCCACCAAACTCGTTGCCGCCGTTCGTGACCGGTGCGGAGTGGACATCGGGGTGCGCGATGTGTTCGACCATCCGACGGTGGCCCGGCTGGCCCAGCGCATCGATACCGCCGCCGACCACGAGGCGCGCCGACCCCGGCTGGTGGCGATCCCGCACGACGGGCCGCTGCGGCTGTCGGCCTCGCAGCTGCGGATGTGGTTCCAGTACCGCGTCGACGGGCCCAGCCCGGTCAACAACGTCCCGTTCGCGGCCCGGCTCACCGGCCCGTGCGACGCCGACGCGTTCGTCGCCGCGGTGCGCGACATCGTCGCGCGTCATGAGGTGCTGCACACCGTCTACCGCGAAATCGACGGTGTGCCTTACCAGATCGTCACCGACGGCGGCGACATCACGGTGCGCCGCGCGCACGGCGCCGACGACGCCTGGCTGCAGGCCGAACTCGACGCAGAACGCCGCGCGGTCTTCGACCTCGAACACGACCTGCCGATCCGGGCGGCGGTGCTGTCCACGGCGGACGCGCACGTGGTGTCGCTGGTGGTACACCACATCGCCGCCGACCACTGGTCGGCGCTGGTGCTGTTCGACGACCTGCTGGCCGCCTACCGGGCGCGCCGGGCGGGACAGCCGCCCAGGCTCGCGCCACTGCCGGTCCAGTACGCCGACTACGCGGCCTGGCAGACCGCCCTGCTCGCCGATCCGCACGGCCCGGCCGAGGAGCAGCGCCGGTACTGGCGCGAGCGGCTGGAGGGGCTGCCCGAGGACGTCGGGCTCACCCCGGACTTCACACGCCCGGCGGTGCTCGGCGGCGACGGCGACGCCGTCGAGTTCCGCATCGACCCCGCCGTCCGGGCCAAGCTCGCCGAGCTGAGCCAGCAACTCGGCATCACCGAGTTCATGCTGCTGCAGGCCGCGGTGGCGGTGACGCTGCACAGGGCGGGGGAGGGGCCCGACATCCCGCTGGGCACGCCGGTCGCCGGGCGCACCGAGGCCGAGCTCGACGCGCTGATCGGGTTCTTCGTCAACATCGTGGTGCTGCGCAACGACCTGCGCGGCAACCCCACGCTCAAGGAGGTGCTGGCCCGCGCCCGCGACACCGCGCTCGGCGCCTACGCCCACCAGGACCTGCCGTTCGACCAGGTCGTCGACGCGGTGCGCCCGGCCCGGACGTTGTCACGCAACCCGCTGTTCAACGTCGTGGTGCACGTGCGGGAGGCGCTGCCCACCAACCAGGTCATCGAATCCGGCCCCGACGGGGACACCGTGTTCTCCGCGCTGGAGCCACCGTTCGACGTCGCGCACGCCGACCTGTCGGTGAACTTCTTCGCCACCGGGGACGCCTACCGCGGCCACGTCATCTACCGCACCGACCTGTACCGCCGCGAGTCCGCCGAGCGGCTGGCGCGCTGGCTGACCACCGTGCTCACCGCGGTGGCCGACGATCCCGATCAGCGGCTGCGCGACGTCCAGCTCGCCGACCGCTCCGAGCGGCGGCAGGTCGAGCGGTTCAGCGCGGCAGCCGGGGTCAGCGTGCTCGACCACTGGCGCGACCCGGTGCCGATCGGGGCGATCGGCGAGGTCTTCGAGCATTACCTGGAGCACCACGCCGACGGGCAGACCGTGCGGCTGCGGCCCACCGGGCGGCGCGCCCGCTGGACGCCCACCGGCGAGCTTCAGTACGTGGACACGGCCACCGCGCCGATCGCGCCCGCACCCGGCACACCGGCGGAATACGAAGAGCCGCAGACGGACACCGAACGCGCGCTGGCGGGCCTGCTCGCCGAGATGCTCGACGCCGGCCGGGTCGGCCGCGCCGACGACTTCTTCAGCCTCGGCGGCGACAGCATCCTGGCCGTGCAGCTGGCGGCGCGGGCCCGCGACGCCGGGCTCGCGTTGACCGCGCGGATGGTGTTCGAACATCCGGTGGTGTCGGATCTGGCGGCCGCCGTCGACGCCCGCGCGGCCGGGTCCGCCGAATCGTCCGATTCCGCCGGCGACGTGCACCACGCGCCGATGACCACCTCCGGGCTGTCGGCGGACGAGCTGGCGGCGGTCACCGCGATGTTCACCGAGACCCAGGGCGGCGGTACCTCGTGAGCGCGACCGACACCGCGGTCGCCGTCGAGGATGTGATGGCACTCAGCCCGCTGCAGCAGGGGCTGTACTCGCTCGCCCAGCTGCGCGGCGGGGACAGCGGTGACGACCCGTACGTCATCGCGATGTCGGCCGACATTCACGGCGACCTCGACAAGGAGCTGCTGCGCCGGTGCGCCGCGACGATGCTGGCGCGCCACCCCAACCTGCGCGTCAGCTTCCTGCACGCCAACCTGAGCCGGCCGGTGCAGGTGGTGCCGAGCCGGGTCGAGCTGCCGTGGCGGGAGATCACCGCCGCCGCCGACGAAGTCGACGCGCTCGACGCCGACGAGCGGCGCCGGCCGTTCGATCTGGCCCGCGGCCCGGCGATGCGGTTCGTGCTGATCGAGGTGCCGGGCTCGCACTGGCGGTTCGTCGTGGTCGCCCACCACATCATCATCGACGGCTGGTCGCTGCCGTTGTTCGTCGGCGAGCTGATCACGCTGTACCGCTCCGGCGGGGACACCGCCGCGCTGCCGCCGGCTCCGCGGCCCTACCGCGACTACATCGGCTGGCTGGCCGCCCGGGATCAGGAGGCCGGCCGGGCGCTGTGGCGGCGCCACCTGGCCGGGCTCGACGGCCCCACCCTGCTCGCCCCGGCGCTGGGCACCGGCGAACCGCTGACCGGCCAGCCGCGGCGCACCGAGCTGAGGCTGGACGCGCCGAGCACCGCCGAACTGGTCGAGGCGGCCCGCGCCCGCGGGGTCACCGTCAACACCATCGTCCAGATGGCTTGGGCCACCTTGCTTTCGGCGTTCACCGACCGCGCCGACGTGGTGTTCGGGGTGACCGTGTCGGGCCGGCCCAGCGAGTTGACCGGGGTGGAGACCATGGTCGGCCTGTTCATCAACACGGTGCCGCTGCGGGTGCAGCTCGACCCGGCGGCCCGGGTCGGCGACCAGTGCCTGGCCCTGCAACGCGAGGCGGCGGCCCTGCGCGACCACAGCTACCTGCCGCACGCCGAGCTGCGCGCGCTCGGCGGGGTCGGCGAACTGTTCGACACCCTACTGGTCTACGAGAACTTCCCGCCCGGGACGGTGGTCGGCGGCGGTGAGTTCGTCGCCAACGGTGCCACGTTCCGGCCCGCCGCGCTGGAGAGCCTGTCGCACTTCCCGGTGACCGTCGCCGCGCACATGGTCGACGACCGGCTCACCGTGCTGGTCGAGGTGATCGACGGCGCGCTGGGCGCGATGACCGCCGAGTCGCTGGGCCGGCGGCTGCTGACCACCGCCCAGCGGCTGATCACCCACTGGGACGACCGGCTGCGCGATGTCGGCCTGCTGCTCGACGGGGAGCAGCCGTTGCTCGGTGCCCGAACCCCCCTCGCACCGGCCGGGACCGGGGTGCACACCCGGTTCACCGAGGTGGCCTACACCCGGCTGGGCTCGCCCGCCCTGAGCTGGGACGGCGGTGAGCTGACCTACCGCGAGCTCGACGAGGCCGCCGACCGGGTGGCCGCCACCCTGGCCGAACGCGGGGTCACCCCGGGCGGACAAGGTCCGGGTGGAAAGGGTGCGGAAACCCCGGTGGCGGTGAAACTCTCGCGCGGACCGCGGTACGTGATCGCGATGCTCGGCGTGCTCAAGGCCGGTGGGGTGATCGTGCCGCTGGACCCGGGCATGCCCGCCGAGCGGATCGACGACATCCTCGACCAGTGCGGTGCGGCGGTGATCATCGACGACGAGCTGATGGCCGCCGCCGACCGGCAGACCCGCGAATTCCGGCCGGTGCCAGCCGATTCCGCGCAGGCCGCGTACATGGTGTTCACCTCCGGCACCACCGGGCGGCCCAAGGGGGTGATCGGCACCCACGGCGCGCTGCTGGCCTACGCCGAGGACCACGCCCGAAACATCCTGCGGCCGGCCGCCGCCCGGCTCAGCCGTCCGCTGCGGGTGGCCCACGCCTGGTCGTTCACCTTCGACGCGGCCTGGCAACCGCTGGCCGCGCTGCTCGACGGCCACACCGTGCACATCATCGACGACGCCGTGCAGCGCGACGCCGAGGCGCTGGTGCAGACCATCGCCCGGTACGGGATCGACATGATCGACACCACCCCGTCGATGTTCGCCCAGCTGCACGCGGTCGGGCTGCTGACCACCGTGCCGCTGGGGGTGCTGGCGCTCGGTGGTGAGGCGGTCGGGATCCCCGCCTGGGAGCTGATCCGCGACGAGTGCGCCCGCACCGGGATGACCGCCTACAACTGCTACGGGCCCACCGAGACCACCGTCGAGGCGGTCGTCGCGGCCATCGCCGACCACGACGAACCCACCATCGGCGGACCCACCGGACCGACCCGCGCCTACGTGCTGGACTCGTGGCTGCGCCCGGTGCCCGACGGTGTCGCCGGCGAGCTGTATCTGGCCGGCCACCAGCTGACCCGCGGGTATCTCGGCCGGCCCGGCGAGACCGCGGCACGGTTCGTGGCCGACCCGTTCGTCCCCGGCGAGCGCATGTACCGCACCGGCGATGTGGTGCGCCGCCGCCCGGACGGCAGCCTGCAGTTCCTCGGCCGCTCCGACGCCCAGGTCAAGATCCGCGGTTTCCGGGTCGAACCCGCCGAGATCGCCGCGGTGCTGCACAGCCATCCGGCCGTGCAGCACGCGCACGTCACGGTCCGGGCGACCACCCACGGCGCACCGCGGCTGGTCGCCTACGTCGCCGCCGACCCACCACCGGCACCCGCCGAACTGCGCGCACTGCTCACGAAACGGTTGCCGCGCTACATGGTTCCGCACAGCATCGTCGTCGTCGACCGCCTGCCGCTCACCGGCCACGGCAAGATCGACGAGAAGGCGCTGGCGGCCATTCCGCTCGGGGACGGTCCCTCGACCGGCCCGGAGACCGAGACCGAGGCGGCGCTGGTCGAGGTGCTCGCCGAACTGCTCGGCACCAACGAGATCGACGTCACCGCAGACTTTCTCGAACTCGGCCTGGACAGCATCGTCGCGCTGTCGGTGGTGCAGGGGGCGCGGCGGCGCGGTATCCCGCTGCGGGCCCGGCTGATGCTGGAGTGCGCCACCGTCCGCGAACTGGCCGCCGCGATCGAGCAGGAGGCCGCCCCGATCGACACCGCCGGCCCGGACGGCGCCGCGGACGACGACGGTCTGGTTCCGGTGCTGCCGAACGCGCGCTGGCTCTACGAATTCGGTGACCCGCGCCGGCTGGCGCAGTCCGAGGCGATCCGGTTGCCGCAGGGGATCACCCGCGACCACCTCGAGCGCATGCTGGGTGCGGTGGTCGACGCCCATCCGGTGCTGCGCAGCCGGTTCGACCGGGCGACCATGACGCTTGTCGAACAGCCGGCCGGGACGCCGGGCGAGGTGCTCACCGAGGTGCCGGTCCGCGGTGACCTGGCCGCCGCGGTCGCCGAACAGGTCGCGGCCGCCCTGGAACGACTTGATCCGCAACGCGGTTCGATGCTGTCGGCGGTGTGGTTGCGGCCCGCCGACGGGCCCGGGGTGCTGGTGCTGACCGCGCACGTGCTGGCCATGGACCCCGCCTCCTGGCGGATCGTGCTCGGCGAGCTCGACGCCGCCTGGCACGCGCTGCAGGCGGGCCGGGAGCCCGCGCCCACCCGCGAGCACACCGGTTACCGCCGCTGGGCGCGGCTGCTGGCCGCCCGCGCCGCCGAACTCGACACCGTCGAGTTCTGGGCCGCCCAGCTCGACGGCGCCGACCCGCCGATCGGTGCCCGGCGGGTGCGGCCGGAATCCGACCGGGCCCGGGATGTGACGGTGAGCGTGTCGATCACCGACGCCGAGCTGACCGCCCGGCTGCTGGCCGCGCCGACACCGGTCCCGCAGCTGCTGGCCGACGCCGCGGCGCGCACCCTGAACCGGTGGCGGCGTCATCGCGGACAGGATCCGGTGCCGCCGCTGCTGGCGCTGGAGACCCACGGCCGCGCCGACGCGGTGGTGCCCGGCGCCGACACCTCCGACACCGTGGGGCTGTTGACCGCGATCCACCCGCTGCGGGTCACCGGGCCCGAGGCGGTCGCCGGGGTTCCCGGGGACGGCGTCGACTACGGGCTGCTGCGGTATCTGCGGCCCGACACCGCCGCGCGGTTGCGGTGCTACCCGGAGCCGCAGCTGCTGCTGAACTACCTCGGCCGGGTGCAGGTCGGCACCGGTGGTGCGCTGCGGCCGGACCGGGAGCTGCTCGCCGGGGTGTCCCCGTTGCCCGAGCCGGATCTGGCGGTCCGCCACGAGCTGACCATCCTGGCCGCGGTGCTCGGTGACGGTCCGGGGCAGCTGCTGGCCACCCAGTGGCGCACCCTGCCCGACATCCTGTCGGCCGATGATGTCGCCCTGCTGCAGTCGATGTGGCAGGACGCGCTGAGGGAGGTCCTTGGATGAGTCCGACGCTGGCAATCGTCGGGGCCGGCGCCAAGGCCGTCGCGGTCGCCGCGAAGGCCGCGGTGCTGCGGGAGATGGGTGTCCCCGTGCCCGAGGTGGTCGCGATCGAACGCACCGGCGTGGGCGCCAACTGGGAGGCCGCCGGCGGGTGGACCGACGGTCGGCACCGGCTGGGCACCAGCCCGGAGAAGGACATCGGGTTCCCGTACCGCTCCTCGCTGGTGCCGCGCCGCAACGCCGAACTCGACGAGCGGATGACCCGGCTGAGCTGGCAGGCGTTTCTCATCGACACCGGCCAGTTCGCCGAATGGGTGGACCGCGGCCGGCCGGCGCCCACCCACCGCAAGTGGAGCCAGTACCTGAACTGGGTCGCCGACCGGGTCGGCATGAACGTGGTCCTCGGCGAGGTCTGCCGGATCGGCATCGACGCGGGCCGGCGGTGGGCGGTGCACACCCACGACCGCACGGTCTCGGCCGACGGGTTGATGATCACCGGGCCGGGCCAGGCCGAACGGTCGATCCTGCCCGGGCACCCGCTGGTGCTGTCGATCGCCGAGTTCTGGCACCGCGCCGCCCAGCGCGAGCTCATCTGCGCCGACCGGGTGGCCGTCATCGGCGGTGGCGAGACCGCGGCGTCGATGGTCAACGAGTTGTTCCGCCACCGTGTTTCGACGGTCACCGTGATCTCGCCGCAGGTGACGCTGTTCACCCGCGGGGAGGGTTTCTTCGAGAACTCGTTGTTCTCCGACCCGACCGGCTGGGACAGCCTGACCATTCAGGAACGCCGGGACGCGATGTGGCGCACCGACCGCGGGGTGTTCTCCGCGCGGGTGCAGGAGGCGCTGCTGTCCGACGACCGGATCCGCCATCTGCGCGGCCGGGTCGCCCACGCGGTGCCGCGGGACGGGCGGATCCGGTTGACGCTGAAGACGACCCGCGGCAACGAGAACCTCGAGACGGTGCACGGATTCGATCTGGTCATCGACGGGTCGGGCGCCGATGTGCTGTGGTTTCTGCCGCTGCTCGGCCAGGACGCGCGGGACCTGCTCGAACTCGGACTGGGCCGGGAGCTCAGCGGCGCGGCGCTGGAGGAGTCGATCGGCTACGACCTGGCGGTCACCGGCGTCACACCGAAGTTGTTCCTGCCCAACCTGGCCGGGCTCAATCAGGGGCCCGGATTCCCCAACCTGTCCTGCCTGGGGCTGCTGGCCGACCGGGTGCTGGGCGCGGACCTGTCCGGCGCCGGCGAGCCCGAACCGTCACTCGGGAGGAGAAGCGATGCGCACCAACCCGTTCGATGACGACCACGGCACGTTCTCGGTGCTGATCAACGACGAGGACCAGCACAGCCTGTGGCCGGAGTTCCTCCCGGTGCCGCAGGGCTGGCGGGTGGTGTTCGGTCCGGCCGGCCGCGCCGACTGCCTGGCCTACGTCGACACCGCCTGGACCGACATCCGGCCGCGCAGCCTGCGGGCCGGATAGGTCGGCCAGCGGCCGACCCGGCCGGCAGACGATGCCGGTCAGCCGGTCACCTGATGTTCGCGCGGGATGTCCATGTCGAACACCCGGGCGTGCAGCACCGTGCGATTGCGCAGCGCCGCGCGCACCGCGCGGTGCAGGCCGTCCTCCAGATACAGCACCCCGCGCCACTTGACGGCGTGCGGGAACAGGTCGCCGTAGAACGTCGAGTCCTCCGACAACAGCCGGTCGAGCGCCAGCACCGATTTGGTGGTGACCAACTCGTCGAGCCGCACCTGCCGGGGTGGGATCTGCGCCCACTGCCGCTGACTCAGCCCGTGGTCGGGGTAGGGCCGGTCGTCGCGGACACCTTTGAAGATCATCGACAGATGAGGCTAGTCGCAAGCCGGCCGTTCGCCACGCGCTAACGGCGAGCCGAGTCGGTGCTGATGAACACCGTAAAATGGGGCTTACGACTGCTATGAGAGGTGGGTGAGTAGATGCGTAGCGCCGACGAACGCCGCTTCGAGGTGTTGCGTGCGATCGTCGCCGACTTCGTAGCCACCAAGGAACCGATCGGCTCCAAGACCCTGGTCGAGCGGCACAATCTCGGCGTGTCGAGCGCTACCGTGCGCAACGACATGGCGGTGTTGGAGGCCGAGGGCTACATCACCCAGCCGCATACCAGCTCAGGGCGTATCCCCACGGAGAAGGGCTACCGGGAGTTCGTCGACCGGCTCGATGACATCAAGCCGCTGTCGGCTCCGGAGCGGGCGGCGATCCAGCGGTTCCTCGAAGGCGGCGTCGACCTCGACGACGTGCTGCGTCGGGCGGTGAAGCTGCTGGCGCAACTGACCCGCCAGGTGGCCATCGTGCAGTACCCGACGCTGACCACGTCCTCGGTGCGCCACCTGGAGGTGGTGCCGCTGACGCCGGCCAAGCTGCTGCTGGTCGTGATCACCGACACCGGCCGGGTCGATCAGCGCATCGTCGAGCTCGGTGACACGCTCGACGAGTTCGAGGTGTCGCGGCTGCGCGACCTGCTCGGCCAGGCGCTGGAGGGCAAGCCGCTGGCGGCGGCGTCGGTCGCGGTCTCCGACCTGGCCTCCCAGATCCAGGGCGACGTCCGGCTCGCCAACGCGGTGGGGCGCGCGGCCACCGTGCTGGTCGAGACGCTCGTCGAACACCGGGAGGAGCGTCTGGTTCTCGGCGGCACCGCCAACCTCACCCGCAACACCGCCGACTTCGGGGGTCAGCTGCGTCAGGTGCTCGAGGCCCTCGAGGAACAGGTGGTGGTGCTGCGGCTGTTGGCCGCCCAGCAGGAAGCGGGCAAGGTGACGGTTCGGATCGGTCACGAGACCGAGGCCGAGGAGATGGCCTGCGCATCGGTGGTCAGCACCGCCTACGGGAGCGGCGGCAAGGTGTTCGGCGGCATGGGCGTGGTCGGCCCCACCCGGATGGACTATCCGGGAACCATGGCCAACGTCGCGGCGGTTGCTCTATATATCGGTGAAGTCTTAGGCAGCCGGTAACACCGGCGGCAGGGAAGGTCAGGCAAGTCAGCGTGGCACGCGACTATTACGGGCTGCTCGGCGTGAGCAAGGGCGCGACGGACAAAGAGATCAAGCGCGCCTACCGCAGGCTGGCTCGCGAACTCCATCCCGACGTCAACCCCGACCCCGAGGCCCAGGCCCGGTTCAAGGAGATCAGCGTCGCCTACGAGGTGCTGTCGGACCCGGAGAAGCGCCGCATCGTCGACATGGGCGGCGACCCGATGGAGCCCGGCACCACGGCGGCGGGCAACGGGTTCGCCGGCTTCGGCGGCCTCGGCGACGTGTTCGAGGCGTTCTTCGGCGGCGGTACCTTCGGCACGGCGTCGCGCGGGCCGACCGGCCGGGTGCGGCCGGGCTCGGACTCGCTGCTGCGTATGCGCCTTGACCTCGAGGAGTGCGCGACCGGCACCACCAAACAGGTCACCGTCGACACCGCGGTGCTGTGCGACCTGTGCCACGGTAAGGGCACCCACGGCGACTCCAGGCCGGCCACCTGCGACACCTGCGGTGGGCGCGGCGAGATCCAGACGGTGCAGCGGTCGCTGCTGGGCCAGGTGATGACGTCGCGGCCGTGCCCGGTGTGCGGCGGCGTCGGCGAGGTCATCCCCGACCCGTGTCACCGCTGCGGCGGTGACGGCCGGGTGCGGGCCCGCCGCAACATCACGGTCAAGATCCCGGCCGGTGTCGGCGAGGGGATGCGGGTGCGGCTGGCCGCCCAGGGCGAGGTGGGCCCCGGCGGCGGTCCGGCCGGCGACCTGTACGTCGAGGTCCACGAGAAGCCGCACGAGTTCTTCGTCCGCGACGGCGACGACCTGCACTGCACGATCGACGTGCCGATGGTCGACGCCGCGCTCGGCACCACGGTCACCATCGACGGGATCCTCGGCGACACCGTCGAGCTGATCATCCCGCCCGGCACCCAGCCCGGAGAGGTGCTGGTCCTGCGCGGTGAGGGCATGCCGCACCTGCGCTCGGGAGTGCGCGGCGATCTGCACGCCCACATCGAGGTGGTGGTTCCGACCCGGCTCGACGACGAGGAGGTCAAGCTGCTGCGCCGATTCAAGGAGCACCGCGACCGCGACGCGGCCGGGGTGCGCTCGACGCAGTCCAACTCCTCCGGTGGTGGGCTGTTCAGCAAGCTCCGCGAAACCTTCACCGGCCGCTGACGCGGCATGACCGCCGCGCTGTTCTACGTCGAGGCGCTACCGCCGGCCGGCGGGTTGGCGATCGTCGACGGCGACGAGGGACACCACGCCGCCACGGTGCGCCGGGTGCGGGTCGGCGAACGCCTCGACCTGTCCGACGGGTCCGGTGAGTTGGCGCACTGCGAGGTCGAAGAGGTCGGTAAGGGGCGGCTCGCCGCCCGGGTGCTGGACCGCACCACGGTCGCACCGCCGTCGCCGACCGTCACCGTGGTGCAGGCGCTGCCGAAGTCCGACCGCTCCGAGCTGGCCGTCGAGCTGGCGACCGAGGCCGGGGCGGACGCGTTCGTGGCCTGGCAGGCGGCCCGGTGCGTGGCGCGCTGGGAGACGCCGGCCAAGGTCGACAAGGGGCTGCGCCGGTGGCGGGCGGTGGCCCGGGCGGCCTCCCGGCAGTCGCGCCGGGCGCGCATCCCCGAGGTCAGCGGCGTGGTGTCGACCGCCGAACTGGTTCAGGCGTTCGGCGACGACCGCGACGCCGGGCACCGGGTGCTGGTGCTGCACGAGTCGGCGACCCGCCCGCTGACCGGTGTCGAGCTCGCCGGGGCCAGCACGATCACCCTGGTCGTCGGCCCGGAGGGCGGCATCACCGACGACGAGCTCGGGGCGCTGGCCGACGCCGGCGCGACCGTGGTCCGGCTGGGGCCGACGGTGCTGCGGACCTCGTCGGCGGCGGCGGTGGCGCTGGGCGCCCTGGGGGTGCTCACCGGCCGGTGGGGCTGAGCCGGCCGGTGAGCACCCCGGCCGGCAGCGCCCGGCGGCGGGCGCAACGCTTGGGCGGCGTCGCTGACCAGCGGTAAACTGAGGCGGCAACAGCAACCGCATACGGACCGACCCAGAAAGCAGGCACCGAACCCTCTTGACGCCCCGCGAGACGAACGCCGGCACGGCCTCGCCCGTTCGCAGCAGCATCGATGTCCCGCCCGACCTCGTCGTGGGCCTGCTCGGTTCCGCCGACGAAAATCTCCGTACCCTCGAGGAACTGCTCGCCGCCGATCTGCATGTGCGCGGCAACGCGGTCACCCTGTCCGGTGAACCCGCCGACGTCGCGCTGGCCGAGCGGGTGGTCACCGAGCTCATCGCGATCGTGGCCAGCGGCCAGGCGCTGACCCGCGACGCGGTCACCCACAGCGTCGCGATGCTCACCGGCGAGGGCCAGGAGTCGCCCGCCGCGGTGCTTACCCTCGACATCCTGTCGCGGCGCGGCAAGACCATTCGTCCCAAGACGCTCAACCAGAAGCGCTACGTCGACGCGATCGACGCGCACACCATCGTGTTCGGTATCGGTCCGGCCGGCACCGGCAAGACCTACCTGGCGATGGCCAAAGCGGTCGCCGCGCTGCAGGCCAAACAGGTCAACCGGATCATCCTGACCCGGCCCGCTGTGGAGGCGGGGGAGCGGTTGGGCTTTCTGCCGGGCACGCTGACCGAGAAGATCGACCCGTATCTGCGGCCGCTGTACGACGCGCTGCACGACATGATGGACCCCGAGATGATCCCGAAGCTGATGAGCGCCGGGGTCATCGAGGTGGCGCCGCTGGCCTACATGCGCGGCCGCACCCTCAACGACGCGTTCATCATTCTCGACGAGGCGCAGAACACCACCCCCGAGCAGATGAAGATGTTTCTGACCCGGCTCGGGTTCGGTTCGAAAATCGTTGTGACAGGCGATATCACGCAGGTCGATCTGCCCGGCGGGGAGAAGTCGGGGCTGCGTGCGGCGATGCGGATCCTCGAGGACATCGACGACATCCACTTCGCCGAACTCACCAGCGCCGATGTGGTCCGGCACCGGCTGGTGTCGGAGATCGTCGACGCCTACGCGAGAAGCGAGGAGCCCGCGCTGATGAACCGCGCGCAGCGGCGGGCCACGGGAAGCCGTTCCCGGCGGTGATGGACCGGCGCTGTCGGCGGGATGTGGACGTGGTGAGCAATCGGCGTGAGCATGTGTCATGAGCATTGAGGTGTCCAACGAGTCGGGCGTCGCCGTCTCCGAAGAGGAACTGATCAGCATCGCGCGGTTCGTGCTGGACCGGATGAAGGTGAACCCGGCCGCCGAACTGTCGATCGTGCTGCTCGACACCGCGGCGATGGCCGACCTGCATATGCGGTGGATGGACCTGCCCGGCCCCACCGACGTGATGAGCTTCCCGATGGACGAGCTCGAGCCCGGCGGGCGTCCGGACGCCCCCGAGCCCGGTCCGGCGATGCTCGGCGACATCGTGCTGTGCCCGGAGTTCGCCGCCGACCAGGCCGCCGCCAACGGACATTCGCTGGGGCAGGAGCTCGCGCTGCTGACCGTGCACGGGGTGCTGCACCTGCTCGGCTACGACCACGCCGAACCGGACGAGGAACGCGAGATGTTCGCGCTGCAACAGCAGCTGCTCGAGGACTGGGTGGCCGAACAGGTGGAGCTGTACCACAAGGAGCGGCAGTCGGAGAAAGACCGGCAGCTGGTGGACAAGTTCCGAAACCTCGACGAACTGTAGGCATGGACCCGACGACTGGGGACCGATGACCGGGGACCGACGGTGACCGGGCTGGGACAGCTGTTCGGCGCGATCGCCCTGATCGCGTGCGGCGGACTGTTCGCGGCGATCGACGCCGCGATCAGCACGGTCTCGATGGCGCGGGTCGAGGAGTTGGTCCGCGACGAGCGCCCGGGCGCGGTGCGGCTGTCGCGCATCATGGCCGAACGGCCCCGCTACATCAATCTCGTGGTGCTGCTGCGGATCGCCTGCGAGGTCAGCGCCACCGTGCTGATGGCCGCGTACTTCGACGACTACCTCGGGGTCACCTGGGGGCTGGCGGCGGCGGCCACGATCATGACGGTGATCAGCTTCGTGGTGATCGGGGTCGGCCCGCGCACTATCGGCCGGCAGAACGCCTACAGCATCGCCCTGGTCAGCGCGCTTCCGCTGCAAGCGATCTCGGTGGTGCTGGCGCCGGTGAGCCGGCTGCTGGTGCTGCTCGGCAACGCGCTCACCCCGGGCCGCGGATTCCGCAACGGGCCGTTCGCCTCCGAGATCGAGCTGCGTGAGGTGGTCGATCTGGCGCAGCAGCGCGGGGTGGTGGCCGACGACGAACGCCGGATGATCCAGTCGGTGTTCGAGCTCGGCGACACCGCCGCCCGCGAGGTGATGGTGCCGCGTACCGAGATGGTGTGGATCGAGGCCGACAAGACCGCCGGGCAGGCCACCTCGCTGGCGGTGCGCAGCGGGCACTCCCGCATCCCGGTGATCGGCGAGAACGTCGACGACATCGTCGGGGTGGTGTACCTCAAGGACCTCGTCCAGCGCACCTACTACTCGCCCAACGGCGGCCGCGACACCAAGGTGTCGGAGGTGATGCGCCCCGCGGTGTTCGTGCCGGACTCCAAACCGCTCGACGAGCTGCTGCGCGATATGCAGCGCGACCGGGTGCACATGGTGTTGCTGGTCGACGAGTACGGTGCCATCGCGGGCCTGGTGACCATCGAGGACGTGCTGGAGGAGATCGTCGGCGAGATCGTCGACGAGTACGACGCCGGGGAAGTGGTGCCGATCGAGGATCTGGGCGACAACCGGTACCGGGTGTCGGCGCGGCTGCCGATCCAGGACCTCGGCGAGCTGTACGGCAAGGAGTTCGCCGAGGACCTCGACGTCGACACCGTCGGCGGGCTGCTGGCGCTCGAGCTGGGCCGGGTGCCGCTGCCCGGCGCCGAGGTGACCTGGGACGGTCTGCGGTTGCGGGCCGAAGGCGGACCCGACCACCGCGGCCGGGTGCGGATCGGTACCGTGCTGGTCAGCCCCACGGAGCCCCCGACCGAGTCCCAAGGAGCGTGATGACCGACCTGGATTCCGAGGACGCCAAACTGGTGACCTTGGCGCGCGCCGCGATGGCGCGGGCCGAGGCGTCGAGCGGTGCCGCCGTGCGCGACCTCGACGGGCGCACCTACGCCGGGGCGCCCGTGGGGCTGGCCACGCTGGAGCTCACCGCCCTGCAGGCCGCGGTCGCGGCGGCGGTGTGCAGCGGGGCCCGGGGCCTGGAGGCCGCGGTGCTGGTCGGCGGATCGGTCGACGATCCGGGTGTGGCCGCGGTGCGTGAGCTCTCACCGGGCGCGGCGATCATCGTCACCGACCGGGCCGGACAACGAGTGTGAACGATCCGTCGATGCCCGATCAGCCAGACGAACCGGCCCGCCCCGAATCCGCGGACCGGCCGGAGCGCGAGTTCCGCTCCGGGTTCGTGTGTTTCGTGGGCCGGCCCAACACCGGCAAGTCGACGCTGACCAATGCGCTGGTCGGCGCGAAGGTCGCGATCACCTCGAACCGGCCGCAGACCACCCGGCACACCATCCGCGGCATCGTGCACCGCGACGACTTCCAGATCGTGCTCATCGACACCCCGGGTCTGCACCGGCCTCGCACCCTGCTGGGCCAGCGCCTCAACGATCTGGTCAAGGGCACCTACGCCGAGGTCGACGTGATCGGCATGTGCATCCCGGCCGACGAGAGGATCGGCCCCGGCGACCGGTGGATCCACGAGCAGATCACCAAGATGGCGCCGCACACCACCAAGGTCGCCATCGTCACCAAGGTCGACAAAGTCAGCAAGGAACGGCTGGCCGCCCAGGTGATCGCGGTCAGCGAGCTGGTCGGTTCCGACGTCGACATCGTTCCGGTGTCGGCGACCACCGGCGACAACCTCGACGAGCTCATCAGGGTGCTGGCCGACAAGCTGCCGCCCGGCCCGGCCTACTACCCGGACGGTGAACTCACCGACGAGCCGGAGGAGACGTTGATGGCCGAGCTGATCCGGGAGGCCGCGCTGGAGGGGGTGCGCGACGAGCTGCCGCACTCACTGGCGGTCGTCATCGAGGAGGTGAACCCGCGCGAGGGCCGGGACGACCTGATCGACGTCTACGCCACCCTCTACGTCGAACGCGACAGCCAGAAGGGCATCGTGATCGGCAAGGGCGGCGCCCGGCTGCGTCAGGTCGGCACCGTCGCGCGCACCCAGATCGAGAAGCTGCTCGGCACCAAGGTGTATCTGGATCTGCGCGTCAAGGTCGCCAAGAACTGGCAGCGCGACCCGAAGCAGCTCGGTCGGCTGGGGTTCTAAGAGTTCGGGCGCCCGGTCGGGCGCCCGAAACGTACTCCGTCACTGGTCGGCGACAACGGCCGATCAGCCCGGTGCGCCGGCGCCGGGCTGCCCGAACGGCCGGCCGGGCGCGGTCACCGGCGGCGCCGAGTCACCCTTGCCGTACACCGCGACGACCACCGTGCGGTCCAGCGAGTTCTCCGACCACACGCCGATGTCGACGTTGCCGCAGTCGGACATGATCGCGTAGTAGTCGGGGCGGTGGTACCACATGTTGATCAACTCGATGCCGCTGATCGCCAGCGCAGGGTTGATCGCCACGGTCTCGGACACCTCACCGACATAACCCGCCCGGGCGGCCCGGTCCGCCACCGTCGACCCGTCCGAGCCGATGTCGCCGTCGAGCGCCCGGTTGTGCAGCACGTCGTTGGTGTGCCACTGGGCCGCCAGGCGCAGCTTGGGGTTGACCTTGATGTCGGTTTCGCAGCCGGCCTGCTTCTGGACGGTGTAGACGTTGGCCACCACGCCGTCGTTGAGCCGCTTGTTGTCCGCCGCAGCCGCCGGGATGCCCGTGATCGCACCCGCCACCACGGGCAGAGCGGCGACCGCATATACACACCGTGATCTCACGAAGGGAAACCTTACGCGACTTCGCCCGACGCGATCCGGACAATCTCGTCCTCGCCCCGGGACGGTTCCGGATCCGGGGAGGCGGGCGCCCACCAGTTCTCCGGCTCCCGGGCCGCCCAGCCGCTGAGCGCCTCCAGCGCCGCGGCCAGCGACACCAACAGCGGTTCGCTGTCGGCCGGGCCCAGCAACTGCACGCCGATCGGCAGGCCCTCGGAGGTGAAGCCGGCGGGCACGTTGATCGCCGGCCAGCCGACCAGATTCCACGGCCAGGTGATCGGGCAGGCCCGGATCATCGCCCGGTCGGTCGCCAGGCCGCCGAGGTGGTCGAAATCGTGCAGCCGCGGCGGCGGCAGCGCGGTGGTCGGCGCCAGCACCACGTCGGCGATGTTGAAGATCCAGCTCATCCGGCGCCGCGCGGACTCCTCGAGCCGCCGCGCCGAGCGCAGCGCGCTCTGCGACAGCAGCCACCCGGTGCGGACGTTGGCCCGGGTGCGCCGGTCGTAGCGGACACCGGGACCCAGCCGGTCGACCCAGTCGATCAGCCCCGCGGTGGAGCGGCACAGGAAGCTCCACGACATCGCCAGGTTGTAGTCCGGGTCGGCGAAGAACACGGTGTGGCCGAGCTCCTCGAGCTGGTGTGCGGTGTCCAGCAGTGCGGCCCGAATCTCCGGGTGGAGTTTGGCGCGGAACAGGGTGAACGGGAACCGGGTCGACACCGCGATGCGGAGCGGGCCCGGAGCCTCGCCGACGTAGTCGGAGACCCGCACCGGTTCCGGTCGGTGCAGGTCGCCGGGGGCGTTGCCGGACGCCGCGTCGAGCACCAGCGCGGCGTCGGTGACGGTGCGGGCCAGCACCCCGTTGACGGTGATGCCGTTGAACGCCTCGGGCAGCGGCCAGGTGGAGATCCGGCCCCGCTGCGGTTTGATGCCGACCAGGTGCGTCCACGCCGCCGGGATCCGCACACTGCCCGCTCCGTCGGAGCCGATGGCCGCGGCCACCAGCCCGGCGGCCACCGCCGCCGCGCTGCCGCCGGACGACCCGCCGGGGGTGTGCTCGGGCGACCACGGGTTGCGGGTGTGGCCGAAGGCGGGCCCGCTGGTGAACGGCCACTGGCCCAGTTCACAGGTGTTGGTCTTGCCGACGATCACCGCGCCCGCCGCCCGCAGCCGGCGCACCACCTCGGAGTCCTCCTCGGCCGGTCGCACGTCGGCGTCGGTGCCGAACCGGGTGGGCACGCCCTTGACGTCCACGTCGTCTTTGACCGCGATCGGCACGCCCAGCAGCGGGTACCGCGAAAGGTCATGGCCTGCTGCGCGTTTGCGGTCCGCCTCGGCGGCGTCGGCGAGCGCCTGCTCGGTGAGCACCACCCGGAAGGCGTTGAGGGTAGGCTGGCTGGCCGCGATCGCGTCGAGGGATCGGCGGACCAGCTCGACCGAGGTGACTGTGCCGTTCGCGAGCTGGAACAGCTGCTGGGTGAGCGTGGGGAATCGCGCTGAGGGGGCCATCACCCACCAGAGTATCGGCGCTGCGTGCCGAAATCTGCTGACTGCGATGGGAGAATGTGGCGATGCGGCTGTACCGGGATCGGGCGGTGGTGCTGCGCCAGCACAAGCTCGGCGAGGCGGACCGGATCGTCACCCTGCTCACCCGCGACCACGGGCTGGTGCGCGCGGTGGCCAAGGGGGTCCGGCGTACCCGCAGCCGGTTCGGTGCCCGGCTGGAGCCGTTCGCGCACATCGACGTTCAACTGCACACCGGCCGCAACCTCGACATCGTCACCCAGGTGCAGTCCATCGACGCCTTCGCCTCCGACATCGTCAGCGACTACGGCCGCTACACGTGTGCGTGCGCGATGCTGGAGACCGCCGAACGACTGGCCGGGGAGGAGCGCGCCCCGGTGCCCGCGCTGCACCGGCTGACGGTGGCCGCGTTGCGGGCGGTGGCCGACGGCGCCCGGCCGCACGAACTGGTGCTCGACGCTTATCTGCTGCGCGCGATGGGGATCGCGGGGTGGGCGCCGGCGCTGACCGAATGCGCGCGGTGCGCCGCACCCGGACCGCACCGGGCGTTCCACGTCGCGGCCGGCGGCAGCGTGTGCGTGCACTGCCGGCCACCGGGGGCGGTCACCCCGCCGCAGGGCGTGCTGGACCTGATGACCGCGCTGTACGAGGGCGACTGGGCGTACGCCGAGGCCGCGCCGGCGTCGTATCGCAGCCAGGCCAGCGGGCTGGTGGCCGCGCACCTGCAGTGGCACCTGGAACGACGGCTGCGCACCCTGCCCCTGGTGGAGCGGGGGCACCCGGCCGATCAGGTGGTCGCTGAGCGCAGCGAGATGCAGGTCAGGCAGGATGTGGCCCATGGCAACCACTCGGGAGGGTGCGACCTACCCCCAGCTGCCTCCGGCGCCTGACGACTATCCGACGTTCCCCGACAAGTCGACCTGGCCGGTTCCGTTCCCCGACCTGCCGCCGAACACCAACGGTCGGTTCGCCCGGCCGCCGCAGCACACCTCCAAGGCCCAGCCGCCGCGCATCCCGGCGGATCAGGTGCCCAACCACGTCGCGGTGGTGATGGACGGCAACGGCCGGTGGGCCACCCAGCGCGGGCTGCCCCGCACCGAGGGGCACAAGATGGGCGAGGCGGTGCTCATCGACATCACCTGTGGCGCCATCGAGATCGGCATCAAGCACCTGACGGTCTACGCGTTCTCCACGGAGAACTGGAACCGCAGCCCCGAGGAGGTGCGGTTCTTGATGGGCTTCAACCGCGAGGTGGTGCGCCGGCGCCGGGAGAACCTCAACGACATGGGCGTGCGGATGCGCTGGGTCGGGTCCCGGCCGCGGATGTGGCGCAGCGTGATCAAGGAGTTCGACATCGCCGAGCAGATGACGGTCGGCAACGACGTCATCACCATCAACTACTGCGTGAACTACGGCGGGCGCCGCGAGATCGTCGAGGCGTCGCGGGAGCTGGCGCAGCTGGCCGTCGAGGGCAAGATCAAACCCAACCGGATCACCGAGGCGACGTTCGCCAAACACCTGCACCGGCCCGACATCCCCGACGTCGACCTGTTCATCCGCACCTCCGGTGAGCAGCGGGCCAGCAACTTCCTGCTGTGGCAGTCGGCCTACGCCGAGTTCGTGTTCCAGGACAAGCTGTGGCCGGACTACGACCGCCGCGACCTGTGGGCCGCCTGCGAGGAGTACGTGCGCCGCAACCGCCGCTTCGGCCGGGCCTGATGGAGCTGTCCGAGCGGCTCGGCGCTGTCCTCGACGACGCGCTGGCGGTCGAGCGGGAACCCGACGGTGCGGTGACCGTGCGCCACGGCGGCACCATCGCGTCGCTGCGGGTGGTGCCGGTCACCGAGGGACTCGAGCTGGTGTCGCTGACCCAGATGCTGGCGTGGGATCTGCCGCTGACCGCCGGGCTGCGCAACGCGGTGGCCGACCACGCCCAGGCCACCCAGCTGGGTACCGTGTCGCTGGTCGCCAAGACACCGGCGGCCGCTGCGGGCGGACGGCGGTCACGCAAAGTGGCGGATGTATTGCTGCGCTACAACTTTCCCGCGGCGGGGCTGTCCGATGAGGCGCTGCGCACGCTGATCCTGATGGTGCTCGCGACCGGGGTGCAGGTGCGCCGGGCGTTGGTCGGCGAGCAGGCCTAGGCCCTTTTGGCGGGGTTCTTCGGAGCGGGCTTGTCGGCGCAGTTGGCGCACAGCCCGAAGATCTCCACGGTGTGGCTGACGTCGGAGAACCGGTGTTCGCGCGCGACGTCGGCGGCCCACTGCTCGACCTGGCTGCCCTGCACCTCGACGGCGAACCCGCAGGCCCGGCACACCAGGTGATGGTGATGGCCGGCCGAACACCGGCGGTAGACCATCTCTCCGGTGTCGGTGCGCAACGAGTCGACGATCCCCGCGGCGGCCATCTGCTGCAGGGTGCGGTACACCGTGGTCAGGCCGATGCCCTCGCCGCGGCGGCGCAACTCGTCGTGCAGCTCCTGGGCGGAGCGGAAGTCGCCGATCTTCTCCAGCAGCGCGGCGATCGCGGCCCGCTGCCGGGTCGAGCGGATCCCGGTCGGGGTCACGCCTCGTCCTCGGCGGCGTGGGTGACCGCGGCGACGACGATGTCGGCCAGATGGTCGTCGACCAGCCGGTAGACCACCTCGCGGCCGGACCGCTCGCCGGCCACCACACCGGCGGACTTGAGGATCCGCAGATGCTGGCTGACCAACGGCTGCGGAACCCCCAGCGCATCGACCAGTTCGTGCACACAGCGTGCGGAGGAACGCAGCTGCAGCACGATCGCGATGCGCACCGGGGCGGCCAGGGCGCGCAGCAGATCGCCCGCGGTCTCGAGCACGTCGCGTGGCGGCGGTTCGGGCGCCGGGACGCCCCCGAGTTCGCGGTCGTGTTCACCGCCGTGGTCATCCGGATGAGCGGGCGTGGCCTCGGCTTCCGGGAAAGTGGAAACGGTTTTCACTATGGCGCCAGAATACATGCAGGGTTATGCATGTCAACGCGTGAACCGCGGTCGCTAGGCTTGGCGTCCGTGGCTTCCATCATCGACACCGTCGCGAACCTCGCCAAGCGCCGTGGCCTGGTCTATCAGTCCGGAGAGATCTACGGCGGCACGAGGTCGGCGTGGGACTACGGCCCGCTGGGCGTCGAACTCAAGGAGAACATCAAGCGCCAGTGGTGGCGCGCGGTGGTGACCGCCCGCGAGGACGTGGTCGGGTTGGACAGCGCGATCATCCTGCCGCGCGAGGTGTGGGTCGCCTCCGGGCACGTCGACGTGTTCAACGATCCGCTGGTGGAGTGCCTGAGCTGCCACAAGCGGCACCGGCAGGACCACCTGCAGGAGGCGTTCTTCGAGAAGGGCGGCGACAAGTCGGGTTACGCCTCCCCCGAGGCGGTGCCGATGAGCGAGATCGGCTGCCCGGACTGCGGCACCAAGGGGCAGTGGACCGAGCCCCGCGACTTCAACATGATGCTCAAGACCTACCTCGGCCCGATCGAGAGCGAGGAGGGGCTGCACTATCTGCGGCCGGAGACCGCGCAGGGCATCTTCGTCAATTTCGCCAATGTGGTGACCACCGCGCGCAAGAAGCCGCCGTTCGGTATCGGCCAGATCGGCAAGAGCTTCCGCAACGAGATCACCCCGGGCAACTTTATCTTCCGCACCCGCGAGTTCGAGCAAATGGAGATGGAGTTCTTCGTCGAGCCGTCGACGGCGGCCGAGTGGCACCAGTACTGGATCGACGAGCGGCTCAAGTGGTACGTCGATCTGGGCATCAACCGCGACAACCTGCGGCTCTACGAACACCCGAAGGAGAAGCTGTCGCACTACTCGACCCGTACGGTCGACATCGAGTACAAGTTCGGATTCGCCGGCAATCCGTGGGGTGAGCTGGAGGGCATCGCCAACCGCACCGATTTCGACCTGTCCACCCACGCCAAGCACTCCGGTGTCGACCTGTCGTTCTACGACCAGGCCACCGATACCCGGTACGTGCCGTACGTGATCGAGCCCGCAGCCGGCCTGACCCGGTCGCTGATGGCGTTCCTGATCGACGCCTATGCCGAGGACGAGGCGCCCAACGCCAAGGGCGGGGTGGACAAGCGCACGGTGCTGCGGCTGGATCCGCGGCTGGCTCCGGTCAAGGCCGCGGTGCTGCCGTTGTCGCGCAATGAGCAGCTGTCCCCGAAGGCCCGGGATCTGGCCAACGAGCTGCGCCAGTACTGGAACGTCGAGTTCGACGACGCTGGCGCGATCGGCCGGCGCTATCGCCGCCAGGACGAGATCGGCACCCCGTTCTGCGTGACGATCGACTTCGACTCACTGGAGGACCAGGCCGCGACGGTGCGCGAACGCGACAGCATGAGCCAGGAGCGGGTGGCGATCTCGCAGGTGGCCGACTACCTGGCCGCTCGCCTCAAGGGCTGCTGCTAGACCCGGCGCACCCTACTCCTCGCGAGCGCGCGGGGCGGCCACCCGACACGCCGACGGCGCCCGGGTGTCGGCGGGCACCGGGAGTTGAAACGGGGTCAGAAGCGGCCGCCACCGCCGGACATGCCGCCGGAGCCGCCGAACGAGCCCGGGGAGAACCCGCCCCCGCCGAAGCCGCCCCCGAAGCCGCCGCGCATCCCGCCGCTGAGGATGTTGCCGATCAGGATGCCGCCGATCACCGCGCCCAGGTCGCTGCCGCGGCCCGGACCGCCGAACGGGCCACCGAAATGCGACCGGTGCTGGTTCTGCACATCGGCGGTGGCCAGTGCCTGCGCCTGCGTGGCCAGTATCGCGGCGCCGTTGGCGTGCCGGATCGCCTCCGCCGGATCGGTCGACCGCTTCTGTTCGGCGGCCTCGAGTTGGCGTACCGCCTCGGCCAGCCGGGTGCGGGCCTCCGGGCCGACCACGCCGCGGCGGGTGTCGATGAACTCCGACACCGACCGCACCCGCGACCGCGCGGTGAACAACGCCTCGTCCAGCGCCCGCTGCAGCCGCTCGGCCGCCTCGCGTTGTTCCTCGACCTCGGCGAGCAACCGGTCCAGATCCGCGTCGGCCCGGGTGAGTTCGGTGAACGCGCCGAGCGGATCGACCGCGCCGGAGCGTTTCGCCTCGGCCACCGCGGCCACCGCCGCGTCCCGCGCCCGGGCGAGTTCCGCGGCCTGCGGCACGTCGCCCTGGCGCAGCAGCTCGCCGGCCTGTTCGATGCCGGCCTCGATGTCTTTGATCGCCGCCGGCAGCGTCGCGGCCGCCTTGCGGATGTCACTGTCGGCGCTGTCGATCGCGTCGAGCAGTGAACGCGCCTGCGCCAGCGCCGATTCCGCGGCGTGGACACGGTCGACCAGGTTGGTCTGGCGTCCCGGCACCGGGCGTGCGACGAGTTCACGGGCGCGGGTGATGTTGGTGTCGGCGAACGACAGCAGTTCCCGCGCCGCGTCGACGTTCCCGGCCACCGATGCCAGCGCCTTCTCGTCGAACTCGCGGTGCAGCTCGTCGAGCTGCCGGCGCGCCGGTTCCAGCCGCGCGGTGATGTCGACCACCTGCTGTGTCATCGTGTCCAGCCGGGCGGGCGCGTTGATCACCAGGTTGCGCAGCTCGGCGAACGCGCCGCGCTGGGCCTCCAGCTCGCGGTCGGCCTTGGCGGCGGCGACGATGACGCGGGTGAGCAGGTCACGGCGCTGCTGCGGGGTCTCCGGGATCGCGTCGTCGAGGATCTGCCGGACGTTGAAAGCCTGCGCCAACGCGGTTTTCGCATTGTCCACCGCCCGCTTGAACGGTTCGGTCTTGGCGGTGCCGAACTCCTCGACGGCCAGCTCCAGATCGTGTTGGCTGGTGCGCACCGCGTTGTCGACGTCCACCACGATCGCCTTGGACAGGTCGTCGAGGGTGTCGAGCGGGACCGCCGCCAGTGCGGTCGGGTCGGCCGGGTCGACCCGCCGGGCCGCCGCGAACGCCGCCTCCCGCCGCAGCCGGCGCCGGCGCCGCGACCACAACCACAGGCCCAGCATCGCGACGATGAGCACGCCGAGCACGATCAGCACGCCGAACCACGGAATGCCCGCCGACCGAACGCGGTGGTCCAGGCCGTCGGCGGTGGCGATCGCCGCACCGGCCCAATCACGCTCACGCAGCAGCGGCTCGATCGTGTTGCGCTGCAACGACGATGCCGCCGACTGTTTCATCACCGACGACGGCACCTGGAAGGCGTAGGCCCGGTCTTTCACCGCGACCGCCAGCAGCGCGTCGTCCTCGCCGAACCCGCTGAGTTGCCAGGTGCTGCGCGCCCAGGCGACCGGGTCCCAGCCGAAGTTGTCGACGTAGACCACCCACAGCCGCACCCGGGTGTGGGTGTAGAGCCTGTCGATCGCCTCCTCGACCCGGGCGCGGTCGGCCGGTGACAGCACGCCGGCCTGGTCGGTGACGTAGTCGGGGACCCGGAACGGCGGTTCGGCGGTGGTGGCGGGAGCCAGCAGGACTCCGGTGGCGAGCACCGCTAACAGGAGGCCGATCAGACGGGCGAGTCGCATGATGGCCAATCTAGTGCGATGCGGCGCCGGTTCCCGGGCGGCTGCCCGGATATCCGTTCATCCCCAGCCGCGCCGTTGCGGGGACGGATCCCCGGGTCCGGGCGGTCCGGGCTGGCAGACTGAGCGACGATGGCAGCGACGCAGGATTGCTACGACGAGTTCGACCGCGAACGCCTGGTACCCGAACCACCGAAGCGCGGCGGGCTGCCCGGCACCGACGCCGAGCACCGCACCCCGTTCGCCCGCGACCGGGCCCGGGTGCTGCATTGCGCGGCGCTGCGCCGGCTGGCTGACAAGACCCAGGTCGTCGGCCCGCGTGAGGGTGAGACGCCGCGCACCCGGCTCACCCACTCGCTGGAGGTCGCCCAGATCGGCCGCGAGATGGCGATCGGGCTGGGCTGCGATCCCGATCTCGTCGACCTGGCAGGCCTGGCCCACGACATCGGCCACCCCCCGTACGGGCACAACGGGGAGCGGGCGCTCAACGAGATCGCCAAGTCCTTCGGCGGGTTCGAGGGCAACGCCCAGAACTTCCGCATCCTCACCCGACTCGAGCCCAAAATCGTTGACGCCGAAGGAAAGAGCGCCGGGCTGAACCTCACCCGGGCGGCGTTGGACGCGGTCACCAAGTATCCGTGGCAGCGCGCCGACGGCCGCAGCAAGTTCGGCTTCTACGACGAGGACATGGCCGCCGCCGAGTGGGTGCGCGCCGGGGCGCCGCCCGAGCGGCCGTGCCTGGAGGCGCAGGTGATGGACTGGGCCGACGACGTCGCCTACTCGGTGCACGACGTCGAGGACGGGGTGATCTCCGGCCGCATCGACCTGCGGGTGCTGGCCGACCCCGACGCCGCCGGGGCGCTGGCCCGGCTGGGCGCCGAATCGTTTCCCGCGTTGACCCCCGACGACCTGCTGGCGGCCGCCGAACGGCTGTCGGCGATGCCGACGGTCGCCGCGGTCGACAAGTTCGACGGCACCCTCGCCATGTCGGTGGCGCTCAAGAGGATGACCAGTGAGCTGGTGGGGCGGTTCGTCACCGCGGCGATCGCCGAGACCCGCGCGGTGGCCGGGCCCGGGCCGCTGCGCCGGTTCGACACCGACCTGGCGGTGCCGACGACGGTGCGCGCCGAGGTGGCGGTGCTCAAGACACTGGCGTTGCAGTTCATCATGTCCGACCACCGCCACCTGCAGATCCAGGCCGATCAGCGGGCGCGGATCCACGAGCTGGCGCTGGCGTTGTGGGCCCAGGCCCCCGGCAGCCTCGACCCGCAGTTCGCCGCCGATTTCGAGGCCGCCGACGACGACCGCGGCCGGCTGCGTGCCGTGATCGATCAGATCGCCTCCTACACCGAGAGCCGGTTCGAACGAGTCCACGAGGCCCGTTCGCCGGGACGCTTACACTGACCCGGTGGCCGGCCGGATTCCTGATCGCGACATCGCGGCCATCCGCGAACGAGTGCGCATCGAGGACGTCGTCGGGGACTATGTGCAGCTGCGCCGTGCGGGTGCCGACTCGCTGAAGGGGTTGTGTCCGTTCCACGACGAGAAGACGCCGTCGTTCCATGTGCGGCCCAACCACGGTCACTTCCACTGCTTCGGCTGTGGTGAGGGCGGCGACGTGTACGCGTTCGTCCAGAAGATCGAACACGTCAGCTTCGTCGAGGCGGTCGAGCTGCTGGCCGACCGGGTCGGCTACACGATCACCTACACTGGCGGGTCGACCACCAACGTCCAGCGCGACCGCGGCAGCCGCAGCCGGCTGCTGGCCGCCAACGCCGCGGCCGCCGAGTTCTACGCCGAGGCGCTGCAGTCGGCCGAGGCCGCCCCGGCCCGCGAGTATCTGCTCCGGCGTGACTTCGACGCCGAGGCCGCCGCCCGGTTCGGCTGCGGGTTCGCCCCGTCGGGCTGGGACACGCTGACCAAACACCTGCTGCGCAAGGGGTTCGAGTTCAAGGAACTCGAGGCGGCCGGGCTGTCCCGGGAGGGCCGGCGCGGCCCGATGGACCGCTTCCACCGCCGGCTGCTGTGGCCGATCCGCACCAGCAGCGGCGAGGTGATCGGGTTCGGCGCGCGGCGCATCTTCGACGACGACCCGATCGAGGCCAAGTACGTCAACACCCCCGAGACGGTGCTGTACAAGAAGTCGCAGGTGTTGTTCGGCCTCGACCTGGCCAAGCGCGACATCGCCAAGGGGCATCAGGCCGTCGTCGTCGAGGGCTACACCGACGTGATGGCGATGCACCTGGCCGGCGTCACCACCGCGGTGGCCGCGTGCGGCACCGCGTTCGGCGAGGACCACCTGGCGATGCTGCGCCGGCTCATGATGGACGACAACTTCTTCCGCGGCGAGCTTATCTACGTGTTCGACGGCGACGAGGCGGGCCGGGCGGCCGCACTCAAGGCGTTCGAGGGTGAGCAGAACCTGGCCGGGCAGTCGTTCGTCGCGGTCGCCCCACCGGACTCGGAGATGGCGGGCATGGATCCGTGCGACATCCGGGTCCATTTCGGTGACGCCGCGCTGCGCGATCTGGTGGCCCGCCGCACCCCGTTGTTCGAGTTCGCGATCCGCGCCGCGCTGGCCGAGCACGACCTCGACACCGCCGAGGGCCGGGTCGCGGCGCTGCGGCGGTGTGTGCCGATGGTGGCCCGGATCAAGGACAGCATGCTGCGCGACGAGTACGCCCGCCGCCTGGCGGGGTGGGCCGGCTGGGCCGACGTCGCCCAGGTGATCGGCCGGGTGCGGGAGGAGGCCCGCAAACGCGGCCTGCCGGAACGCGGGCGCCGTCGCGCACCGAACGCCGATGCCGGACCGGCCCGGGATCCCCGGCGCAAACCGGGCGTCGAGCGTCCCGATCCGGGCGACCCCACACTGTGGCCGCAGCGCGAGGCGCTCAAGGCGGCACTGCAGTACCCGGCGCTGGCCGGCCCGGTGTTCGACTCGCTCACCCCGGAGAGCTTCACCCACCCGGCGTACGCCGCGGTCCGTGCCGCCGTCGAGGCCGCCGGCGGCACGTCTGCGGGCCTGTCGGGTGCGCAGTGGATCGACGCCGTGCGTGCCCAGACCGGCTCGGAGGCGGCCGCCGCCCTGGTCAGCGAACTGAGCGTGGAGGCGATCAACGTCGACGACGACCGGCTCCCGCGCTACATCACCGGGGTGCTGGCCCGTCTGCAGGAGGTGTGGGTCGGCCGGCAGATCGCCGAGGTCAAGTCGAAGCTGCAGCGGATGTCGCCGGTGGAACAGGGTGACGAATACCACGCCTTGTTCGGCGATCTGGTCGCCATGGAGGCCTACCGGCGCAGCCTGCTCGAGCAGGCTGCCGGCGACGACATCTCCGCGTGATCGCGGGCCGGTGCGGTGTGCGCCCTGCGCGGACGCCGGTAACGCGATAAGGTGAGCGCGCAATTGGACCGTCGGGAGAGCGGTGAGAAAGGCATGCCGGTGACATCGACCAGCAAGAGGACGCGGCGGATCATCGCCGCCGGCGCATTCGCGGTGGCCGCGGTCGCCGCACCGATGGCCGCGGCCGCGTTGAGCTCGGCCAACACCTCCAGCGATCTCGCCCGACCGGCCTGCTTGGCCTGGTTCGGCAACAAAGAGGACGGCCACTGCCTGTCCTACTCCAACGGCACGCCCATCGTGGGCGGCACCCCGTCGATCGGCTACGGACCGAACAACACCGGCACCAGCAACGGCCCCGGCATCTCGACCGGACCGCTCGTGCCGGGCACCATCATCGATCAGCCGTTGGCCTGACGCGGCTTCTTCCTCGGCGCGGTCTCGGGTCCAATGACCGCGGTCTTGTTGTCGAGCTCGGCGAGCTTGACCATGGGCGGGTCCGGCGACACCCGTTCGGCGATCTTGCGCCGGCTCGCGTCGATCAGCGCCTTGGCGGCAGGGCTCTCGGTCAGTGCTTTGTACGTCCCGGTGATCTGCTCGTAGCGTCGCCTGCCGGCCTTCGTGCCCAACACGTAGCCGACGGCCAGGACAACGAGATACCGGATCACAGGGGCCCCTCCCGAGTCGACGCGTATCGATGGCAAGCTGCGGTCTCCATCCTGCCTCACGACCCGCCGACCGTGTCGGGCGGCGCCTCATTGGCAATTGCGTGGGCACGTACGCTAAAGTCATGGCTCGGTCCGCGGGCTACCGCGGCGGAGCGCAGTCCCCTGTAGCTCAATTGGCAGAGCATTCGGCTGTTAACCGAAGGGTTGCTGGTTCGAGTCCAGCCGGGGGAGCCACACCGGTCCGGGCTTTCGCCCGCCGAATCCGGGCGGCATGACGAAGACCGCGTCTGCAGTGGCCGTCACGCCCGGCAGCTCCCCAGTTCACCCCCGTTGTGCCGCGGCGCCGCTCAAACCGGGCAGCCGCGGGTCCGTCGGGGTTGTGGTCTTGCCGGCCGCGAAGCAAAGATCCGGTTCCGTACAGCCGCGAGACACCTCGGTGTTTGAGTGACGGGGTGGTACGGGACGACAGGAGCTCAAACCGGCGGGGCTGGTGCGCATGGTGGGGCTGGGACGCATTCAGCGCGGCCGACACGGACACGATGGGGCCGGCCCGCCGGGTAACCGGGCGCACCGCCCGGGGACGCCGCTGGGGGTTCGGTTCGCCGCCCGCCCTGTCGGACCGAACCCCACCCGGGCACGCCTGCTCCGTAGGCTGGCGTCATGCGCCATCGCCGACTCGGGCTGTACACGATCGTCCTGCTGGTGGCCGGCTGCGGCTGGAGCCCGCCGTCCGCCGTACCCACCACCTCGGTCGCCTGCGGCCCGAGCGATGGACCCGGCGCCGACGTGGTGTCCGGCGAGATCGCCGCGCTGCCCGCCGTCGGCGCGTGGCGCGAGGTTTCGCGCGGCCACACCGCCGACTGCGCCCTGCACTGGGTGGTGGTGACCGCCGGCGACGCGTCCGACAGCCCGCAGCAGGTGTTGTTCTTCGACCGTCGGACACCGCTCGGTACGCCGACGCCCGACCCGCGCCCGTATATCACCGTCACCCCGGTCGGTGACGACATCGCGTCCGTGCAGTATCAGTGGCGTCAGGCCGACGAACCCGCGTGCTGCCCGACGGGGATCGGAACGGTGCGATTCCGCATCGAAGACGGCGCGCTCACCCAGCTCGACCCGATTCCGTAACCATGAGCGCGGCAACCAGCGAATCGGCGGGGGATCAGGCCTGAAGTTCGGTGACCTCGATCGGTTCCAGCGCGAGCTGGTTCGCCTCGGCATACAGGTCGTTGGCGCGTTCCTGTTCCGCCGCAAGCTTTTCCAACGCGGCCACCGCGCGCTGCAGCAAGTGGAGTGACTCCTCCGCGGTTTCCTTGAGTTCGTAGAAGTTCGGAATAAATCCCATCGGGTTTCCTCCCGTCGCGGGCCGGAGTCCCAAGCCGACCGCCCGATCCCGTTTGCTGTTCCGGGTCTGTTGCGCCGGCGGCCGGTCTGCGAACACCGGTTTGACACCCACGCGCCGCGCACTTGACGCGCGGGAACCCTCCGATGGTAACGGTTCGGGCATGGCGCGGCGAGTGTTTGACGCCGGCGTTAGCAAACATTGCTCGACCTCGTGTCATCGCCCGGCGAATCATCCGATCGCATCACGGCGTTCATATCCCAACAGTCCGAAGCCGGTCAGCGCGGCGCTCAGGACCAGGAACACCACGATTGCGGTCCAGTGCGGCGGCGCGGCCGGCACCGCGCCGACATGGGCCCAGGGCGAAAGGTTCGCGACCCAGGACGGAGTCGCGATGCTCTGTGAGATCGCGTTCACCACAAAGCCTCCCACCAGCGGAAGCGCTCCGAGCGCCGGTGCGAGGTGGGGTGTCCACCCGACACCGACAACCGTGGCGCCCGTCGCCAGCAACGCGATCGGCATCGCGTTGAGCGCACCGCCAACCGCATCGGGCAGGCTCAGCGCGGCACCGGTGAGCGCCGCGCCGCCCCACATCGCGGCCGCCGCCACCAGATGCAGCAGCGCCACCGCGCCGAGGGTCACCGCGACCTCCGCCCCGAGCAGTCGCAGGCGTGAAATCGGCAAGGCCAACAGGAGATTCCACCGCCCTGCCCGTTCCTCGAACACCATCACGGACAGCCGCATGACGGCGAACAGTCCGGTGGCCACGGGAAGTATGCCGAACAGCGGGGCGGCGAAGACGTCGACCGAGTCGAATCCACCGATCCCGGCTTCGGCGGCCAGATCGGCGATCTGCGGATTGGTGCGGAAGAACTGCAGCACCGTGTTCAACAAGGACCCGATCAGTACGAAGAACGCCGCCACCGCCAGTGCCCAGCCCAGGGCAGTTCGCGCACAACGGCGCGCTGCGAATCCGCTGACACTGCGCAGCAGGCCCAACCGGGGCGGGCGCCGGGTCGGCACCGCGATCAAGCCTTCGCCGAGATCACGACGGTGCGCAGCGAACAACGTCGCCGCCGCGAACACCATCGGGAACGCGGCGAGAACGATCAACGGCAGGATGCGATCGCCGGCGAACGGAGCGGAACGAGCAACCAGCCCGAACGGGGTCGTCCACGCCATCCACGCCCAGGCCGCCGAGGAGTCGGCGAGCATACGCAGCGCCCAAGAGGCCGCCAACACCGCCACCGAGATCGCCGTCGCCGCTGGTCGGCTCGGCACCAGTTGTGCCGCGAAGAGCGCAACTGTCGCAAACGTCAATGCATTCAACGAAACTCCGGCGGCAAACAGCGCCGTACCTTGCGGTGCGGTGCCGACGGCCAGTAGACCCACCGCAAGAGTCGCGCCGATCACCAGCGCCGCCGCGGTGAACGCCGCGATGCCCTGCCGGATGATATCGGCCAGCGCGAGGCGACCACCCAGTAGCAAATCCCACCGCCCGGATTCCTCCTCGCCCCGGCTAACTCGCGTCGCGGTCAGTGCGGCCCACAGGCCGACGAACAACAAGATCAGGGTGGATGTGCGCCAGACGGTGAAGCCGCCCTGCGAATCGATCGCCAGTGGCGAACCCAGTAGGACCTTCTCGGCGGGATTTCCAGCTATCGCCTGCAAGGCCGGTTCGTTCAACAGGCTGCTGATCGTCTGGTATTGCCCAGCAACCGACGCAGCAACCCCTCCGCACAGCAGCGCGACCACTGCCGTGCCCCACCGGAGTTGTCGGATCAGTAGCCGGCGCACGGCGGCCGGGTGCCGGCCGGTGGGCGTCACCGAGGTGTCGGAGACGACGGCGGCGATCATCGCGGCGACGCGCCGTAGTAATCGAGGAAGACCTCTTCGAGCGTCGGCTCATGCACCGTAAGTCCGGTGATTTCGGCGGCGGCGAGCGCGCGCAATGCCGGAGCCGGTGAGCCCGTCACACTGAATCGCAGACGACCGCCGAGATCCTCGACACCGGCCACCCCGTCGACACCGACAAGTGACGGCGGATTCCCGCTGTATGTCGCTTCGACAATGGTGCGGCGCAACCGGCGAAGCTCGGCGATGCTGTCGATCTCGACGAGTTGTCCGGCGCGCATGATCGCCACTCGGTCGCAGATGGCCTCGACCTCGTCCAATTGATGCGAACTCAAGAAAACGGTCTGGCCGCGATCACGCGCCTCGGCGACGCACTCCCGGAACACTTTTTCCTTCAATGGGTCCATTCCGCTGGCCGGCTCGTCGAACACCAGCAGTGGAGCACGACTGGCGAAGGCCGCGATCAGCGCCACCTTCTGCCGATTGCCGGTGGAGTACGTGCGGGCCGGCTTGTGAATATCAAGATCGAACCGCTCCACCAATTCATCTCGATAGGAAAAGTCGACGTTCGGTCCGATAGCGGCAAGTAACTCCAGAATCTCGATCCCTGTCAGCCGCGGCCATAAGGCGACATCGGCCGGAACATAGGCCAGACATCGGTGTGCCCGCAGGACGTCTTCCACCGAATTTCCGAAAATCGTCGCTGTACCGGAGGTGGGCCGAATCTGCCCGAGCAGCATGCGGATCGTCGTCGACTTGCCGGCACCGTTGGGGCCGAGGAAACCGAACACCTCGCCGGCGTCGACGAGCATCGTCAGGTTCTCGACCGCCGTCACCGAGCCAAACCGCTTGGTTAGACGGTCCATACAAATAGCGGGCCCACACCCCGGGGGCGCCGAGCGTTCCACGACTGCAGACTAAGCCAGCAACGGTGAACATATCCGGCAAGTGGACGCTTCGGCGAAAAATTGTCTCGCCGCAGGCAACCCGTTCATGATCGGACTCCGCATCGGTATCAGCAACGTGACGGCGACGACAATTTATTTGCGTCTCGTGAGCATGGTGTTCTCTCCGGCGATCTTCGAATGTTCGCTGACAAGGGGAAAATTCGGCGGCAAAAGTTTGTCGAAACGGCTATCACGCCGACCGTCGGAGACGTACTGTGTGGCAAACCGGTTCGGTTAGTTACTCGGCGAGGAAGCCGGACTAGTCGCTCCAAGATACCCATCCAGGCTGGGGGAGTTCGCATGGAGCTCGGCGACCGAGATCTGCCATTGACGCGGGCGCAACAAGAAATCTGGTTGGCGCAGAAGACAGGCCTTTTCGGCACTCGGTGGCAATTGGGGGAATTCACCCGTATTGCCGGACCGATAGACCCCGATCTGTTCGAGTGGGCTATCCAGCAGACCGTGCGCGAGGCCGAGCCGCTGCGGGCCGCGTTCTTCGAAGGGAACGACACTGTCGTGCAGCGGGTGATCGACGACCCGCAGGTGGAGCTCGAGCGGTTCTGTCTGCTCGACTCCGACCAGCCGGCCGCGGACGCCTACCGGCAAGCCTGCGCGATCCAGCGGGAGCCGATGCCGCTCACCGGTCCGCTGTACCGGTTCGCGCTGATGCAGACGGCCGACGACGAGTTCTACTTCTTCGCCTGTTGCCACCACATCGTCACCGACGGCATCGGCCTGAGCCTGGTCTGTCACCGGATCGCGGAGATCTACTCCGCTGTGGCCTTCGGTGCACCGCCGTCGCCGTCGCCGTTCGGGCCGCTGCGCGAACTCGTCGAGCATGAGCTGAGTTACGAGGCATCGGAGGACTACGCGCGGGACGAGAGGTACTGGACCGCCAATCTGCCCCCGGAGGGGAGTGCCCGCTCGGGTGTCCGGCAGCCGGGTGACGATCAGCCCGAAGACCCGAGCCCCCCGATCCAGCTGGACCCGGGCGCGGTCTCGGGGGCGTGGCAGCTGGCACAGCGGCTGGGGGTGCGACGCGCCTCGGTGATCACCGCCGCCTGCGCCCTGCTGGCCCGGGCATTCGACACCGAGTCCGCCGACGTGGTGATCGACTTCCCGGTGAGCCGGCGCGTCCGGCCCGAACTGCAGACCGTCCCCGGGATGATGTCCGGTTTCGTTCCGCTGATCGTCAAGACCGGGGCGACAATGGCCGTCGACGAGTTCTGCCGCTCGGTCGATGTCCGGATTCGGGAGGCGCTGCACCACCAGCGGTTCCCGGTGCACAGCATCGACCCGACCGCGCAGCTACGCGCTTCCGGCCAGGTGTCGAACCGGCTGGTGGTCAATGTCATTCCCTATGCACCGAACGATCAGCTCGGCGGTGCGCCCACCACCGGAACGCTGACCCACGCCGGCCCCATCGACTTCGGGCTGGTGTTCTTCGCCGACGGCGAGCAGCTCTACCTCAACACCGTCGGGCCCGGCCGCGACCGGTACTTCCCCGGCTGCACAGCCCGTGAACTCGCGGATCTTTTGGAGCGGGTGTTGGGGCAGATGGTTGCGGATGTGTCGCGGCGACTGCCGACGGTTGACGTGTTGGACGCCGCCGACCGCGGGCGGATCGAGGGGTTCGGTCGTCGATCGGTGGTGGGGGGTGTGGGGGTGTCGATTACGGGGCGGTTTGCTGAGGTGGTTGGTGGTTGTGCGGGTGTGGTGGCGGTGTCGGGTGGTGGGGGTGTGTTGACGTATGGGGAGTTGGATGCGGCGTCGGATTGGTTGGCGTGGCGGTTGATTGGTGTGGGGGTTGGTCGGGGGGATGTGGTGGGGGTGTTTTTGGAGCGGTCGGGGGTGGATGTGGTGGTGGGGTTGTTGGGGGTGTTGAAGGCGGGGGC
>Ga0310821_100080_pt1 | contig 134229 bp, 118 predicted proteins | sample P4_ome_FD_201300 | JGI IMG/M metagenome (GOLD analysis project Ga0310821, IMG submission 201300) | Sorghum-adapted microbial communities from Joint BioEnergy Institute, Emeryville, California, United States - P4_Day56_Rep1 | ecosystem: Engineered > Bioreactor > SSF (Solid state fermentation) >...
CCCGAGTTGCGCGATCACGGCCTGCGCAACGAGCCGCTGGACCGGGTGCTCGACGGGGCCGATCTGGCCGTGATCGTGACCGCCCACCCCGACATCGACCATCACGCCATCGCCACCCGCGTGCCCGGCCTCGTCGACCTCCGAGGCGTGACCCGTCGGCCCGCGCCCGTGAGGGCCTAGCCATGTGCGGGATCGTCGGCTACGTCGGCGACCGCGCTGCCGAGCCGCTGCTGCTCGAGGGCCTGCGTCGCCTCGAGTACCGCGGCTACGACTCGGCCGGGATCGCCCTGCAGGGCGAGACCTCGATCGAGTCGGTGCGCGCGGTCGGCAACCTCGACGCGCTCGCCGAGCGCCTCGCCCGCCGCCGCGAGCGGCTGCCCGAGCGCGGCGGCCTCGCGCTGGTCGCCCGCCCCGCCACGGCCGGGATCGGCCACACCCGGTGGGCCACCCACGGCCGCGTCAGCGAGCGCAACGCGCACCCGCACGTCGACGACGCCGGCCGGGTGCACGTGGTCGTCAACGGGATCGTCGAGAACTACCTGGCGCTGAAGGAGCGGCTGATCGCCGCCGGCGCCACGTTCGCCTCCGAGACCGACGCCGAGGTCATCGCCCACCTGATCGCCGCGCACCTCGCCGACGGCAGCCTCGCCGAGGCGGTGCGCCAGGCGTACGCCGAGCTCGAGGGCCACTTCGCCTTCGTCGCGATGTCGGCCGAGGACCCCGAGACCCTCGTCGCCGCCCGCCGCGAGTGCCCGCTGATCGTGGGCCGCGGCGACGGCGAGCAGTTCGTCGCCTCGGCCGTGCCGGCGTTCGTCGCCCACACGCGCGACGTGCAGTTCGTCGAGACCGACGACATCGTGATCCTGCGCCCCAACCTCGTGCTGATGATGCGGCCCGACGGGACGCCCGTCGACCGCGACGTCGTGCGCGTCGAGTGGGACGACGAGATCGCCGAGACCGGCGGCCACGAGACGTTCATGCTCAAGGAGCTGCACGAGCAGCCGGTCGCGCTGGCCGACACGATCGCCGCCACCGCCGGCCTGCCCGGGCTCGACCCGCGGCTGCTCGCCGGCGCCCGGCGGATCGTCGTCGTGGCGTGCGGGACGAGCTACCACGCGGGGCTGATCGGCCGCTACGCGATCGAGGGGTGGGCGCGGGTGCCGGTCGAGGTGGAGATCGCCTCCGAGTATCGCTACCGCGACCCGATCGTGGGTCCGGGCGACCTGGTCGTGGGGATCACGCAGTCGGGCGAGACCGCGGACACGCTGGCGGCGATGCGCCTGGCCCGCGCCCGCGGTGCGACCGTCCTCGCCGTGACGAACGTCCAGGGCTCCCAGGCCACCCGCGACGCCGACGCCGTGCTGTTCACGCGCGCGGGCCTGGAGATCGGCGTGGCCGCCACGAAGACGTTCACGTGCCAGGTCGCGGTCATGCTCCTGCTGGGCCTGCGCCTGGCCGAGCTGCACAAGACGCTGCCGCCGTCCAAGCTGGCCGCGCTGGTCGACGAGGTCCGCCGCCTGCCCGTGCACGCCGCGCGGCTGCTGGACACCGTCGAGCCCGCCGTCGCCGCGCTCGCCGAGCACTGGTGGCAGGCCGAGTTCTTCCTCTTCCTGGGCCGTCACAGCGGCCTGCCGGTCGCCCTCGAGGGCGCGCTGAAGCTCAAGGAGATCAGCTACATCGCGACCGACGCCTACGCGGCCGGCGAGATGAAGCACGGGCCGATCGCGCTGCTGGACGAGATGACGCCGGTCGTGTGCGTGGCGACGGACTCGCCCGTGCTCGACAAGCTGGCCTCGAACATGCAGGAGGTCCGCGCCCGCGGCGCCCACGTGATCGCGATCACGACCGAGGGCAACGAGGAGATCGCCGGCCACGCCGAGTCGACCCTCGCGATCCCCCGGACCGACTGGACCCTCCAGCCGATCCTCGCCGTGATCCCGCTGCAGCTGCTGGCCTACGGGATCGCGCGCCGCCGCGGCCTGAACGTCGACCAGCCGCGCAACCTCGCCAAGACCGTCACGGTCGAGTAGGGCTCCGCGCCCCGCTCCGGCCGCCCGGCGGGGCGCGAGCGGAGAGAGCACGGGCTGCCTCCGCGTTGCTTGTCAGGTATTGCGTCGTAGGCACGCAAAATCCGACAAGCAACGGCTGGAAAAGGGGCGGCGCCGGCGGCCGCGGTCGGGGTCGGTCAGTCCTCGGCCGGCCGGAACAGCGCCGCGACCGTCATCACGAGGATCTTCAGGTCGAGCCACAGGGACCAGTGCTCGATGTAGAAGTTGTCCCACTCGACCCGGTCCTCGAGCGACGTCTGGCCGCGCAGGCCGTGCACCTGCGCCCACCCGGTCAGGCCGCAGCGGACGCGCAGGCGGTCGCCGTAGCGCGGGATCTCGCGCTCGAACTTCGCGACGAACTCGGGCCGCTCGGGTCGCGGGCCCACGAGGCTCATCTCGCCGCGCAGGATGTTCAGCAGCTGGGGCAGCTCGTCGAGCGAGGTGCGGCGCAGCAGCCGGCCCAGGCTCGTGCGGCGGTCGTCGCCCTCCACGCCGCCCGGTGCGCACCCGGGCTGCGGGCGGAAGCCGTTCGAGGTGGACGGCGGGCCCACCCGCATCGTGCGGAACTTGAGCACGTCGAACTCCTGCCCGTCGAGGCCCACGCGGCGCTGACGGAAGAGGATCGGGCCGGGCGAGTCCAGGCGCACCGCGAGCGCCAGCGCCAGCAGCAGCGGCCACAGCACCAGCAGCGCGGCCAGCGACAGGGCGATGTCGAGCGCGCGCTTGACCGCCAGCGCCACGCCCCGCCGCGCGGACGGGCGCAGACCCAGCAGCGGCAGCCCGCCGACGTGCTCGTAGACCAGCCGGCCGTTCAGCGCGTCGAACATGCGGGGCACGATCGACACCCGCACGCCGACCCGCTCGCACTCGCGGATCGCCGGCCACAGGCAGTCGTCGTGGGCGGCCGGGGAGAAGGCGATGATCGCCTGCTTGGCGCCGGCCATCTCGGCGATCGCCGGCAGGTCGCCGATCGTCCCCAGGACCGGGAGCGGCGACGGCTCGGACTGGTGGCCGTCCGGTTCGCACGGCGCGTCGACGAAGCCGATCGGCCGCAGGCCGTAGCGCGGGTCCTCGGCCAGGCGGCGGGCCAGCCGGGTGCCGATCGAGCCGGTGCCGACGATCAGCGTCGGCCGCGCCGCCTGGCGTCGCGATCGCGCCCGGCGCTGGCCGGCCCACAGCACGGTGCGCCCGGCGGCGATCCCGGCGAAGCCCAGCGCGGCCGCGCCCGCGGCGTGCCCCACGGCGAGGTGGTCGCCCTGGGCGGTGGCGAGGACGACGGCGCCCATCGCGGCGACCGCGACGGCCTCCGCAGCGCGCCACAGCGCGCTGAGCGGCGACCCGCCGATCCCCCACGAGTACATCCCCCGCGCCGCGAGCAGCGCGGCGCCCAGCAGCGGCACGACGATCAGCTGCGAGCCCGACAGGAGCTCGGACGGCCCGCCCGCCTCGACGGACGCGGCGACCGTCAGGGCGACGAGATCGGACGCCGCGCACAGCAGCGCCAGCGCGCGCCCGTCCCACGTCGTGTACCCCTGGTGCGCCGGCGCGAGCGCCGGCTCGGCGGTGCCGGCGGTGGCCCGCTGGAGCAGCTCGGTTTCGGTCTCCGCCAGGGACATGGTCGCTGTGCTCGACCGTAATTCCGGGGCGCCTGCCGGAGCCGGGGGCATTCCTGGATGCGGTGGTCGGGATCGCCACCCCAGGTCCGTAGGCGGCCGCCGGCGGTCCGGGAGACGACCGCGCCGGGCGGGCCAGGTACGTACCGCGCGGCCGGGAGGATCTTCCGGCCGCCCCGTGTGTTGTGGGGGGCATCGCTCACCCCGTCGGTGGAAGGGCCTCCCCACCGCGGGGGCCCGATCTCCTCGACAGTCGCGTGAGCCCCCGGATTAGCTTCGGATCCGTGAATGCCAACCCCCAGAGCCCCGCAGTCGAGCAGACGGATATGCGGGTGCTCGTCGCCGACGACGACCCGCTGGTGCGCTCCGCGGTCCGCGAGGCGCTCGCGGAGCGCGAGGGGATCCGGATCGACGGGGAGGCGGTCAACGGGGAGGAGGCCGTGGCGCTGGCGCTGCGTCGCCGCCCGGACGTGGTCCTGCTCGACGTGGGCATCCCCCGCGTCGACGCGGTCACGGTCACGCGGCGCATCCGCAGCTCCGCGCCCGGGGTCGAGGTCGTGGTGTTCTCGAGCTCGCCCGACGACGAGGTCGGGCTGCTCGGCCTGCGGGCCGGTGCGGCCGGCTTCCTCCTCAAGGACGTCAGCAGCGATGCGCTCGCGCGCGCGTTGCGCGGCATCCGGCGGGGGGAGGCGGCGGTGTCGCGCCGGCTCACGCGCCAGGTGCTGGAGAGCCTGCGCCGGGCGCCCGACGCCGGCGCCGGAATGCGTCCCGTGTGGAGCCCGCTGACCTCGCGGGAGTGGCAGGTCCTCGACCTGCTGTGCGAGGGGGCTTCGACGGAGGCGATCGCGGACCGTCTCGTCCTGGCCGTCGAGACCGTCCGCACGCACATCAAGCACGTGCTCGCCAAGCTCGGCGCGCACTCGCGAGAGGAGGCGATCGCCGTCGCACGCCAGCTGCGATCGGGCGGAGGCCCGGTCCAGCCGTGCGACTCGGTGGATGAGGTGGGTCAACGGCGGGTGGCCAACAGGCTGCGAGAACACGGCCACTCGTGAAGTGCCTCTTGACGGGTTCGTCTCCGTCGGAGGGTGGAAAACCGACCCGCGCGCATCGACCAACCGAAGCAATGGAATCTCGGAGACCACCGTGTTTGTGACAGGTGAGATAGTTCCCCCAACCGCAGGCGGCGCGGTCCGTAGACTGGCACCGCGAGACCGAGCGACAGGGGAATCTGTTCGGTCCCTCTCGACACGACCGGGTGGTGGTTCGAGGTGAGCCCGACCCATCCCAAGGGAGCCGCAATGTCGATAGCCGAAGACAAGGATGCTCAGAAGCTGACCGACTCGCCCGACCGACTACGGGTGGTCATCGCGGACCCGGATCCGCTCGCGCGCCGCGTGGTGCGCGACGAGCTGCAGAGCCGCCCGCGCTTCGTCGTGGTGGCGGAGGCCTCCGACGGCGTCGAGGCGCTCGAGCTGGTGCGCCACTATCGCCCGGAGCTGCTGCTGACCGAGATCTCGCTGCCGCGCATCGACGGCATCGGCGTGACGCGCCAGCTGCGCCAGTCGGCGCCGCAGGTCAAGATCGTGGTCTTCGCGGTCAGCGGCGAGGGCGACGTGGACCTGCGGGCCCTGCGCGCCGGCGCCAGCGGCTTCCTGTCCAAGGACGTCGGCGTCCAGGCGGTCAGCCAGGCGCTCGAGGCCGTGGCCCGGGGCGAGGCCGCGATCTCGCGAGAGCTGACGATGCGGCTGATCGAGCGCGTGCGCAAGATCCCCGAGGCGGGCACGGGCATCCGGCCGGTCAAGAGCAACCTGACGCCGCGGGAGTGGGAGGTGCTCGACCTCCTCGTCACCGGGGCCAAGACCAGCGACGTGGCGCGGATCCTCTACCTCACCGAGGACACCGTCTACAGCCACGTCAAGAACGTGATGCGCAAGCTCGGCGTCCGCACGCGCAGCGAGGCGATCCAGGCCGCCGAGAAGCTGATCGAGCTCCAGACCACGGGCTGAGCGGGCGCGCGTCGCGCCGGCCCGGCGCGGGTACTGCACCGACGGTGCGGATCCTCGCGCTGGCCGATGCGCCGCCACGCCGCCCGGTGGCCGAGCTCGTCGCGGCTCACGAGCCGTCGCTCGTGGTCCTGCTCGGCGACCTGCAGCCGTCGTGGGTGGCCGACCTGACGACGCTCGACGTCCCGCGCCTCGGCGTCCACGGCAACCACGACGCGCCCGGCCTGCTCGCCGGGCTGGGTGCGCAGGACGTGCACCTGCGCGCCGTCGACGTCGACGGCCTGCGGTTCGCCGGCCTGGCGGGGTCGCCCGCCTACTCGCGCGGCGCCTCGACCTTCGAGTGGACCGAGGCGCAGGCCGACGCGCTCGTCGCGCGGCTGCCGCACGCCGACGTCCTCCTCACGCACACGCCGCCGCTCGGGGTCGACGACGAGCCCGACGATCCCGTCCACCGCGGGTTCGCCGCGCTCGTGCCGTGGGTGGAGCGCCACCAGCCGCGGTGGCTGCTGCACGGCCACACGCAGCCCGACCCGCGACGGCGCGTGACGCGCGTCGGCGCGACCCGGATCGTGCACGTCCGCGGCGACGCGGTGCTCGAGCTGTAGCGGGTCAGCGGCGGCGGAACGTCCCGAGGCCCTCGGCGTCGAGGTTCTCGAGCGTCACCGATCGCAGCCGGCCCCCGCGCGGACCCCGGAACGTGACCGCGCTGATGCCGCTCGCCATCTCGCCCGGCGGCATGTAGGTGAACGTGTCCCCGCTCCAGTGCGTCAGCGGGAACGCCTCCCGGCGCGTCCCGAGCCGGATCGCCAGCCCGCCGCCGCGGCGCACCACGCGGGCGGGCCCGTAGTAGCGGTTGCGGTACGTGCCGACGTACGCGGCCGCCCGGCGCGCCGGGCGCGGGCTCGCCGGCCGCTCCTGCCCGGCGAGCCGGCTCGTCGGGTCGGACATCCCCGCGAACGCCTGGCCGTAGAGGGTCAGCCAGTCGCGGTCGGCGCGGCCCGTCTCGGCCAGGTCGAGGAACGTGTGGGCCACCGCCTCGGCCAGTCCGACCGGCGCCCCGTTGGTGAGCACGACGATGCCGAGCTCCTCCGCCGGCAGCATGTTGACCACGGTCGCCGCCCCGAGCGCGAACGCGCCCGAGTGGTTCAGGCGCACGCGGCCCGTCCAGTCGGTGCCGATGTTCAGCCCGAGCCCGTAGAAGCCGCTGCGGGCGGCGGGGATCGCCGGGGGCCCGCTGAGGATGTGCGGCGTGCTCATCTGCGCCAGCGGCTCGGCGGCCACGAGCTGGCGGCCGTCGTACGCGCCCTCCGCGAGCACGAGGCGCAGCCACTTGGCCATGTCGAGCACGGTCGAGCTGACCCCGCCGGCCGGCGACTGCGCGTCGGGATCGCGGTCGTGGCGCGGCACCCACCGGTCGCCGTCCTTGACGTGCAGGTCGGCGCGCTCGGGCGCGGCGACGTAGTCGGCGTGGCGCGAGCTCGTCGACGTCATGCCCAGCGGCTCGTAGAGGAGGCGGCTCGACAGCTCCTCCCACGACGTGCGCGCCGCGCGCGCGACCGCTTCGGCCGCCGCCGTCAGCCCGAAGTTCGTGTAGGCGTACTCGGCCCGGAACGGGCGCAGCGGCAGGAAGCGCAGGCGCCGCAGCACCTGGTTGCGCCGATAGCCGAGGTCCTCGAGCAGGTCGCCGGCATGGTCGGGCAGGCCGCTGCGGTGCGAGTACAGGTCGGCGAGCGTCACCTGGCGCGTCGTGGACGGCGACTTCAGCCGGAACCACGGGAGGTGCTCGATCACGCGCGTGTCCCACGACACGACGCCCTCGCCGACGGCCCGCGAGACGACGGTCGCGCCGACCGGCTTCGACACGGACGCGAGCTGGAAGACCGTGCTCGGCGTCACGGGCGCGCCGGTCTGCGTGTTGCGCACGCCGAAGCCCTTGGCGTAGGCGAGCCGGTCGCGGTGGACGACCGCGATCGCCATGCCGGGCGCGCCGGAGCGCGCGAGCATGTCGGCGGCGACCCCGTCGAGCTGCGCGAGCGCCGCGTCGACCTGCCCCGGTGCGATCGTCACCGCCGAGGAGACCGTCGGCGGCAGGTCCTCGCCGCTCTGGGCGGCGGCGGGGAGGGCGGTCGCGGCGGTGGCGAGCACCGCCGTCAGGCTCGCGGCGGCGACCACGCCGCGGACGCGCGTGCGGCGCGTCGGAGCGTCCGTGCAATCCACCGCCGGGACCCTACCGAGCGCGCATCCGGGGCGCGCCGGCGATCGCCGGCGCACCCCGGCGCGTCACGCCTGTGCGAGCGTGAACCCGATCTGACCGCCCTCGAGCTGGGCGTCCAGCACCTTGTCGTCGAGCTCGTCGGCGACGTCGGCGTCGACGAAGACCGGCACGCGCTGCCCGTCGACGACCTGGTCGCCCGGCGCCGGCTCGGCGGCGAGCTGGAGCGTCAGGCCCGGTTGTCCGTTCTCGCCGGTGCCGGGCGCGATGCGCAGTCCGGCCGTCTCGGGCGCGTCGGCGATCGAGGCGATGATCGAGTCAAGCGCCTCGGCCGCGGTCTGGGTGATCGTGAGCACGCGGCTCACCCCCTCGCTGGTTGGGTCCAGGAGGGCCACCGTAGCAGCGGGCTACGGCGTGAGCCGCACCGGGAGGGTCTTCAGCTGGTTGATGAACGGCGACTCGGCGTACGCCGGGCGCCCCGCGAGCTCCATGTGCGGGTAGCGGGCCAGCGTCTCCTCGATCAGGATCCGCAGCTCCAGCCGGGCGAGCGCGGTGCCCAGGCAGAAGTGCCGGCCGCCGGCGCCGAAGGCCTGGTGCTCGGGGTTGCGCAGGACGTCGAAGCGGTCGGGGTCCTCGTAGCGCGTCTCGTCGCGGTTGGACGAGACGTACCACATGACGACCTTGTCGCCCTCGCGGATTCGCTGCCCGTTGAGCTCCGTGTCGCGCGTGGCGGTGCGGCGGAAGTGCGCGAACGCCGGGAACATCCGCAGGGCCTCCTCGACCGCGCCGGGGATCAGCGACGGGTCGTCGAGCAGCAGCCGGCGCTGGTCGGGGTGCTCGATGAGCGCGCGCATCGCGCTCGCGTACGTCGCCTTGGTCGAGTCGTTGCCGGCGGCGACGAGCAGGAAGAACCCCATGACGATCTCGTGCTCCTCGAGCCGCTCGCCGTCGACCTCGGCGTGGACGAGAACGCTCGTGAGGTCGTCGCGCGGGTGCTCGCGGCGGTCGGCGATGAGCCGGCGGCAGCGCTCGAAGATCTCGGGCACGTCGCGCTGCATGACCGCCTCCGGCCCCTCGGGGTTGAGGTCGGGGTCGCCGGCGCCGAGGATCGCGTTCATCAGCCGCGCCCACACGGCGTCGTCCTCCTCGGGGACGCCCATGAAGCTGTGGATCACGCGCGAGACCACCGGCTGGGCGACCTCGCTGACGAGGTCGGCCGTCTCGCGGCCCGCGAGCCCGTCGAGCACGCGGACGGCGATCGCGCGGATCTCGTCCTCGTGCTGGGCGATCCGCTTGGGCGTGAACCCGCGCTGGAACAGCGCCTTGAGCCGGTCGTGCTTGGGCGGGTCCATCCCGATGAACATCGCCTGTTGCAGCTCGAGCGGGATGATCGAGTGCGTGAGCGCGGTGACCCCGCCGCGCTCGGACGAGAAGGTCTGCCAGTCGCGGCTGACCGTGTGGACGTCGTCGGCGGTCGTGACCGACCAGAAGCCGTCCTCCTCGGGGTACTCGGTGATCCGCGCCGTCCAGTGCACCGGGCACTCGGACCGCAGGCGCTTGAACAGCTCGTGCGGCGGGCCGTCGGGCCAGTGCTCGCGCTCGGTGAGCAGCAGGTCCTCGAGGCGTGAGACGTCGGTGGACATGGGGCGCGCTCTCCTGGTTGGTCAGCCAGCCAATACCCGAGCGGCAAGCGTACTCGTTTCGTCGCAGTTCGTGGGCAAACCGGTGGTCCGCTGTGGCATCTCGATCGCCACGCTTCGCGCCATGACCCTCGACTCACCGGACGTGTCGCGAGTTCCCTCCACCCCTCGGAGGAAAAACGCGACACGTACCGAGACGGTCGTGCTGGATCTCGCCGCGAGCCAGTACGGCGTCGTCGCGACCTGGCAGCTGGTCCAATACGATGTTCCCTCGGTGCAGATCACCCGCTGGGCGCACCGCGGCTGGCTGGTGCGGCTGCACCGCGGCGTGTACGCCGTCGGGCACCGATCGCTGACCCCGGACGGACACCACCTCGCCGCCGTTCTCGCCTGCGGACCCGGCGCCGTGCTGTCCCACCGCTCGGCCGCCGACGCGTGGGGGTTGCGCGCCACGTCGCGGAGCAGGGTCGACGTGACGACTGCGCGCGCGGGCGGGCGCCGGCAGGCGCGCATCGACGCGCACCAGTCATCCCTCCACCCGGACGACCGCACGATCCTCCGCGGCATTCCCATCACCACCGTCGCCCGCACCGCGCTCGACCTCGGCGAGGTCACCACGCAGCGCGACGTGCACCGCTTCCTCGTCGCCGCCGAGCAGCAGCGCCGCTACGACCAGCGGGCGATCGACGCGGTCGTGGCGCGTGCCGCCGGGCGTCGCGGGCTGCGGCCGCTGCTCGGCGCGCTGCGCGACCTCCACCCCGAGCACGTCGCGACCCGCAGCGAGATGGAGATCCGCGCGCTCGAGCTGATCGCCGCCCACGGGCTGCCGGCGCCGCGGGTCAACGACGCGCTCGGTGCCCACCTGATCGACCTGCACTGGCCCGACCGCCGCGTCGCCGTCGAGCTCGACAGCCGCACCTTCCACCTCACGGCCGACGCCTTCGAGCGCGACCGCCGCCGCGACGCCGAGCTCGCCGCCGCCGGCTACCGCGCCGCCCGCATCACCTGGCTGCAGCTCACGCGCGAGCCGGCCTGGGTCGCGCGGACGCTCGCGCGCCTGCTCGCCTAGCCGCCCGCGCCCGCCGCCTGCGCCGCGGTCTCCAGGCGCTGCGCGATCTCGCGGGCGCTGCCGGGACCCTGGAGCACCAGCTCCTGGAACAGCCGCCACATGCCCTGGCCGGCGGTCGCGCCGAACACGGGCGGCTGCAGGTCGGAGAGGTCGAAGCGGACGGTCTCGGCCGACGCGAGCATCTCCGCGCTGCGGGCGCTCGTGTCGTCGGGGTAGGCGGCCGGGCGCACGCCGCGGTGCGGGGAGACGAAGCCGCCGTTCGGCGCCCACGCCTCGGCGGCCCGGGCGGTCGCCAGGAAGCGCATCAGCCGCCGCGCCGCGTCGGACTCGGTCATCTGCACCGCGACGTCGCCGCCGACGACGAGGCCGTCGGAGGCGCGCCGGATCGTCGGGAACGCGGTGAAGCGCGAGTAGCCCGGCTGCGCATACGCGCGCACGAAGTCGGCCTCGTGCAGCAGCGCCGCCTTCGCGCCCGCCGTCAGCGCCTCGCGCACCGAGCGCTCGAACGTGCGCGTGACGATGTCGGTCGCCTTGCCCGCCAGCTCGGGGTCGCCGATGACGCTCGCCATCAGCCGCAGCGCCCGGACCACCGACGGGTGCGTCCACGGGATGTCGTGGCGGGCCAGCCGGTCGTAGAGCTCGGGGCCCGCGGTGCGCAGGTAGACGTTCTCGAACCAGTCGGTGAGGGGCCACCCGTCGGCGCCCGCGACCGACAGCGGCCGGATGCCGGCGTCGGCCAGGCGGCCCGCGACGCGCACCAGCTCGTCCCACGTCTCCGGCGGACGCGAGATCCCGGCGGCCCGCAGCGCCTGCGGCCGGTACCAGAGCACCGACTTGTTGGAGGCCTTGAACCAGACGCCGTACAGGCGGCCGTCGACCTCGCCCAGCTCCTGCCACGCCGGGCTGTAGCCGGTGCGCACCTCCGCCCGCGTCGCCGCGTCGAGCGGCTGCAGCGCCCCGGCGCGCGCCAGCTCGCCCATCAGGCCGGGCTGCGGCAGCAGCGCCACGTCGGGCGGGCAGTCCCGCGCCACGCGCCGGCGCAGCTTCGGCGCGATGTTGCGCGTCTCGTAGCGGTAGTCGACGCGGATGCCGGTCTCCTGCTCGAAGCGCCGCAGCACGTGCGCGAAGCTCCGCGCCTCGTCGCCGCTCCACACGGCCGCCACCTCGATGCGGCCCGGGCCGCCGCCCTCGGCGCCGCGCGGGCAGTCGCCCGGCAGCCGCGCGATCGTGACCGCGGCGGCGGTGTCGGTCCGGGTGAGCGGCTGCAGCGTCGGGCCCCACACGGCGATCGCGGCGAGCACCGCGGCGCCGGCGAGCGCGACCCGCGGCCGCGCCAGGCCGCCCGCCGCGCGCCCCAGCCACGCGCTCGCCCGCGACCGCCCGCGGGGAGCGCGCGCGGCCTCCGGCTCCGGCTCCTCGGCCGGGCCCGCCGCGAACACCGCCGCCAGCACCCGCTCGTCGGCGTCCACCGGCATCCCGCCGAGCTCCTCGCGCAGCTGCTCGGCCGCCCGTGCGGCGGCCGCCTGCGCGTCGCGATCGTGTTCGAAGCGCTCGGTCACGGTCCCGGGGTCCAGACGAAGGGCTCGCTGCCGCGCAGGCGGTCCAGCGCGGCCGGGTCGTCGCCGTCGCTCAGCAGCCGCTCGGCGTCGCGCCGCCAGCGGTCGCTCGTCGACAGCCGCAGCCGCCAGCGCGGATGATGCGCGATCCACGGCGCCGCCGCCGCCACGCTCGGCCGCGGCGGCGCGCCCAGCACCGCCAGCACCCGGCGTCCCGCCGGGATGCGGTGCTCCAGCGTCTCGAAGAAGCGCACGAGCGCGCCGGCGTGCGCGGGGGGCTGCACGTCGACCGGGTCGGCGGCGCCCGCGCCTCCGTGCGCGACGACGATCGCCCGCTCCGGCGGCGTGTGGAACACGCCCCACACCTCGCTGCCGGCCTCCGGAGGCGGCGGCGCGAGCGCCTGGGCGAGCTGCGTGCGCGCCCGCGTCAGCCGCGACCGCAGCGTCGACGGCGCCGCCAGCTCGAGCACCGCGGCGGCCTCGTGGCTGCGCAGGCCCAGCACGTCGACGAAGAAGTACGCCTCCACGTCCTCGACGGGGAGCCCCGCCAGCGCCCGATGCAGGTCCATGCGCCCTTCGACGTCGGTCGCCGGCGCCGGCGGCTCCAGCCCCACCGCGTCCTCGAGGAACGCGAAGCCGCGCGCCTTGCGCTGGCGCAGCCGGTCCAGGCACACGTTGCGGCAGATCGCCAGGAGCCACGCCCGCGCCGACGGCCCGCCCTTGAAGGCCGCCAGCGACCGGTACGCGCGCAGGAAGGTCTCCTGCACGACGTCCTCGGCCTCGTGCCGGTCGCCCAGCGTGAACGACGCCAGGCGCCAGGCGTCGTGCTTGTGACGGTGGTAGAGCAGGGCGAAGGCCTCGTCGTCTCCCCCGGCCGCGCGCGAAACCAGGCCGGCGTCGGGCGCCTCCGGGCTCTCCTCCACTTCGACGTGCGCGGCCGCCCGATTGACGACAGCGGCCGTGTGCGGATTGCTCTCCATGTCCGACCCGAGACCGGAGCCTACGCCCTCGGCGCAACGTCGTCGTCAATCCGCGCCCGCCCTTCGTCTATGGGGCAGAGAGGAAAGGAGAGGGCGTGGCCGAGGTCGCGTTCGATCGGGTCAGCAAGGTCTACGAGGACGGGACACGGGCGGTCAACGACTTCCAGGTGGAGGTCGCCGACGGCGAGTTCCTGGTGCTGGTGGGGCCGTCCGGATGCGGCAAGACCACGGCGCTGCGGATGGTCGCCGGCCTGGAGGAGATCTCCGAGGGCGTCGTGCGGATCGGGGACCGCATCGTCAACCACGTGCCGTCGCGCGACCGCGACATCGCGATGGTCTTCCAGAGCTATGCGCTGTACCCGCATCTGTCGGTCCGCGAGAACATCGCGTTCGGGCTGAAGGTCAAGCGGCTGCCCAAGGAGGAGATCAACCGGCGCGTCGAGGAGGCCGCCCGGATCCTCGACCTGGAGCCGTTCCTGGACCGCAAGCCGCGCGCGCTGTCGGGCGGCCAGCGCCAGCGTGTCGCGATGGGGCGCGCGATCGTGCGCGAGCCGGCGTGCTTCCTGATGGACGAGCCGCTGAGCAACCTCGACGCGAAGCTGCGCGTGCAGATGCGCGCGGAGATCGCGCGACTGCAGCAGAACCTGGGGGTGACGACGCTGTACGTCACCCACGACCAGGTCGAGGCGATGACGATGGGCGACCGGGTCGCGGTCATGCGCAAGGGCGAGCTGCAGCAGGTCGCGCCGCCGCAGGAGCTCTACGACCATCCGGTCAACCTCTTCGTCGCCGGCTTCATCGGCAGCCCGGCGATGAACCTCCTGGAGGGACGGCTCGAGAGAGCCGGGGACGGGCTGGCGGTCCGGGCCGGCGGGCAGCACCTCTCCCTGCCCGCCGAGCTCGTGGCCGCCCGTCCGGCGCTCCAGCGGTACGTCGACCGGACGCTCATCGTCGGGATTCGTCCCGAGGACCTCGAGGACGCGGCGGTCGCGGGCGGCGCGCCCGAGGGGCGGCGGATCAGCGGCCAGGCGCAGCTGCGCGAGGCGCTCGGCTCGGAGCTGATGGTCTACCTGACCGTCGACGCCCCCGCCGCCTCGACGGCGGAGACCAGCGAGCTGGCCGAGGACGCCGGCGTGCAGCAGCTCGGCGGCGCGGAGGGCGAGACGACGATCGTCGGCCGCTTCAGCCCTCGCTCGCACGTCCGCGAGGGCGATCGCGTCGAGGTCGTCGTCGACACCACGACGCTCCACTTCTTCGATCCCGACACGGGTCTCGGGATCTACGACGCCACCAACGGAGGAGGACCCACGTGAACCTTCCAGCCCTCAGGCGCCTCATGCTCGCGCTCCTGGCCGGGGTCGCGCTGATCGCGGCCGGGTGCGGCGACGATGACGACGACGGCGGCTCGACCGGGACCGCCACCTCCGGTGGCGCGACGCAGGCGGAGGAGCCCTCGGACGTCTCCGGGTCCGTGTCGATGGTCGGCATCTGGACCGGCGACGAGCAGAAGTCCTTCCAGGCCGTGCTCGACGGCTTCAAGGAGCGCTACCCGGACGTCACCGTCAACTACAACCCCGCCGGCGACAACACGCCGACGGTGCTCAGCACCGCGGTCGAGGGCGGCAACCCGCCCGACCTGGCGACGATCGCCCAGCCGGGCCTGATCCGCCAGTTCGTCGACCAGGGCGCGCTGCAGCCGCTCACGTTCGCCAAGGAGGAGATCGAGGCCAACTTCCCGCAGGACATCGTCGACCTGGGCACGATCGACGGCGAGCTCTACTCGTTCGTCTTCAAGGCCGCCAACAAGTCGACCGTCTGGTTCAACACGAAGGCGTTCGAGGACGCCGGCGTCGAGGCGCCGCAGACGTGGGACGAGCTCACCTCCGCGGCCGAGACGATCAAGGCGTCCGGCCTGCCCGCGTACTCGATCGCCGGCGCCGACGGATGGACGCTCACCGACCTGTTCGAGAACATCTACCTGCGCCAGGCCGGGCCCGAGAAGTACGACCAGCTGACCAACCACGAGATCGAGTGGACGGATCAGTCGGTCAAGGACGCCCTGACGACGATGGCCGACGTCATCGGCGACTCCGACAACATCGTCGGCGGCACCTCGGGCGCGCTGGAGACCGACTTCCCGACCTCGGTCACGAACGTGCTGAGCGAGAGCCCGAAGGGCGCCATGGTGATCGAGGGCGACTTCGTCCCCGGCGTCGTGACGACCGACCTGGAGCCCGGCACGGACTACGACGTGTTCGCGTTCCCGAGCATCGACGGCTCCGGCCCGACGGTGGTCGGCGGCGGCGACTCGGTCGTGATGTTCAAGGACAGCCCGGCCGGCCAGGCGCTCGTCGAGTACCTCGCCAGCCCGGAGGCGGCCGAGATCTGGGCGTCGCGCGGCGGCTTCTCGTCGGCGAACACCCAGCTGTCGCCGGACGCGTACTCCGACGACCTGACGCGCACCACGGCCACGGCGATCGCCGAGGCCGAGACGTTCCGCTTCGACATGTCCGACCTGGCGCCCGCCGCGTTCGGCGGCACGCCCGGCCAGGGCGAGTGGAAGATCCTCCAGGACTTCCTGGCGGACCCGACCAAGGTCGACCAGACCGCCCAGAAGCTGGAGCGCTCGGCCGCGCGCGCCTACCGCGACCAGGAGTAGCGAGACGTGGCGCTCGCCGACGCCAGCAGCGTGCCGGCGCCGCCCCCGGGTCTGGACGGACCGGACCCGGGGCGGTGGCGGCGCCGCCTGACCACCGCCGCCTTCCTGGCGCCGGCGGTCGTGATGCTCGGCGTGTGGGTCGTCTACCCGACGATCCGCACGATCGTGCGCAGCCTGTTCGGCCGGGACGGCTCCGAGTGGGTCGGCCTGGGCAACTACGAGACGCTGTTCACGACCGACACGCTGGTCACCGCGATCCAGAACAACGCGATCTGGGTCGCGGTGGTGCCGGCGCTCGTCGCCGCGATCGGGATGGTGTTCGCGGTGCTGACCGAGCGCATCAGCTGGAAGGTCGGGTTCCGCACCGCCGTGTTCATGCCCATGGCGATCTCGATGTTCGCCGCCGGCGTGATCTGGCACATCATGGACGAGAAGGACCCCGAGCGGGGGGCGGTGAACGCGGCGATCGGCGCGATCAAGGACGTCTTCGGCTCCAGCGGGGTGCTGTCGCGCGCGCAGCCGTCCAGCGACGCGCTGACCGGCAGCGTCACCGAGGGGTTCGTCCTGCAGGCGACGGTCCGCCCCGGCGACGGCGCGCTGCTGGGGCTGACGGCGATCCCGCCGGCCGAGGTGCCGGAGGACGCCGCGCAGGCGGCCGAGCCGCAGCCGGCGGCGGGCGAGATCGCGGGCACGGTGTGGCGCGACTTCAAGCCGGGCGGCGGCGAGCCCGGCGTCGTCGAGGCCGAGGAGCTCGGCATCCCCGGCGCGACCGTGCAGCTGCGCGACGCGTCGGGCGACGTGGTCGCGACGACGAAGACGGACGCCGACGGCAGCTTCGCGTTCGGCGACGTGGCCGACGGCGAGTATCGCGTGGCGGTCGCGCCGGAGACGTTCGCGGCGCCGTTCGAGGGCGTGTCGTGGCTCGGCCCCGACCTGATCACGCCGGCGGTGATGATCGCCTACATCTGGGTGTGGGCCGGCTTCGCGATGGTGGTGATCGCCGCGGGCCTGTCGGCGATCCCGCGCGACGTCCTCGAGGCCGCGCGCACGGACGGCGCCACCGAGTGGCAGGTGTTCCGGCGCGTGACGGTGCCCCTGCTGGCGCCGGTCCTGTCGGTCGTCTTCGTGACGATGATCATCAACGTCCTGAAGGTGTTCGACATCATCCTGTCGGTCGCGCCCGGCTCCTCGCAGGACGACGCGAACGTGATCGCGCTGGCGATGTGGCGCACGTCGTTCTCGGGCGTCAACGACTTCGGGCTCGGGTCCGCCATCGCGGTCCTGCTGTTCATCCTCGTGATCCCGGCCCTGGCGCTGAACATCCGCCGCTTCAAGCGAGAGGAGTCCTGATGGCGAGCACCGCCCCGATCGACGCTCCCACCGCCTCGCCCGTGCCGGCCCCGCACATGCGCACCGAGTCGCGCGCCGCGTGGGTGGCGCGCCAGGCCGCCCGGCTGCCGTTCCAGATCCTGATGGTCGTCATCGCGCTGCTGTGGCTGGTGCCGACGTTCGGGCTCCTGCTCACGTCGCTGATGCCGGCCGACCAGATCTCCGAGGTGGGCTGGTGGAAGCTGTTCGCCGAGCCGAGCATGGCGACGCTCGAGAACTACCGGGCGATGTTCGACAACAGCGACCTGGTCGACGCGCTGATCACGACGGCGGTCATCGCGGTCGGCAACACGGTGCTGCTGGTGCTCGTCGCGGCGCTCGCCGGCTACGCGTTCGCGTGGCTGGAGTTCCCGGGCCGCGACGCGCTGTTCGTCGTCGTCATCGGCCTGCTCGTGGTGCCTCTGCAGATCGCGCTGATCCCGATCTTCTCCCTCTACAACTCGACCGGGCTGTTCGACACGGAGCTGGGCCTGATCCTGTTCCACGTCGCGTTCGGCCTGCCGTTCGGGATCTTCCTGCTGCGCAACTTCTTCGCGGGGATCCCGAAGGACATCCTCGAGAGCGCGCGGATCGACGGCGCGTCGGAGGCGCGGATCTTCCTCCGGCTGATCCTGCCGCTGGGCCTGCCGGCGATCGCGTCGCTCGCGATCTTCCAGTTCCTGTGGACGTGGAACGACCTGATCGTGGCGCTGACGTTCGGGCGCGACGTGCAGCCGCTGACCGTCGCGATCTTCTCCCAGCTGCGGCAGTTCGGCAGCAACATCGAGCTGATCGCGCCGGCGTCGTTCCTGTCGCTCGCGATCCCGCTGGCCGTGTTCCTGGCCTTCCAGCGCTACTTCGTTCAGGGGCTGCTCGCGGGGTCGGTCAAGTAGTCCTCGCCGACGCGTCGTCGCGCCCGGTGCGCGACGATCGGTAGGTGACCGCCAGCACGTCCTCGCCGCGAAAGCTCCTCGCCCGCTTCGGCGAGTGGCGGTCGACGGCGCTCGCGGCCGTCGCCGTGACCGCGATCGCGGCGGGCGGGCTGCTGCACCTGCTGGGCGAGGGGGACGCCGGCCAGGCGGTGTGGCGCGCGGCCGTGGCGCTGCTGGCGGCCGAGCTGGCCTACGAGGTCGGCAAGTCGGTGCTCGTCGACCATCACCTCGGCGTCGACACGATCGCGCTGGTGGCGATGGTCGGCGCGCTCGCCCTGGGCGAGGAGCTGGCGGGCGCGGTCATCGGCCTCATGTTCAGCGGCGGGGCCGCGCTGGAGGCCGCCGCGTCGCGACGGGCGCGCCGCGAGCTGACCGCGCTGCTGCAGCGCGCGCCCCGCACCGCGCAGGTGCGCCGCGACGGGCGCATCGACGAGGTGGCGGTCGACGAGGTGCGCGTCGGCGACGTCGTGCTCGTGCGCACCGGCGAGGTCGTCCCGGTGGACGGGACCGTCCTCGACGGCGAGGCCGTCGTCGACACGAGCGCGCTGACCGGCGAGCCGCTGCCGGTGACGCTGAAGCCGGGCATGTCCGTGCTGAGCGGCACCGCGAACGCGGGCGCGCCGTTCGACGTGCGCGCCGACCGCCCGGCCGCCGAGAGCGCGTACGCGGCGCTCGTGCGGCTCGTGCGCCACGCCGAGAGCGAGCGTGCGCCGGTCGTGCGCATGGCCGACCGCTACGCCGGCGTGTTCCTGCCGGTCACGCTCGCGCTCGCCGGGATCGCCTGGGCGATCAGCGGCGACCCGGTGCGCGCGCTCGCCGTCGTCGTGGTGGCGACGCCGTGCCCGCTGATCCTGGCGGTGCCGATCGCGCTCGTCTCCGGCCTGTCGCGCGCCGCCCGCGCCGGAGTCGTCGTGAAGGGCGCGGGGACGATCGAGGCGCTGGGCCGCGCCCGCACGGTGCTGTTCGACAAGACCGGGACGCTGACGGTCGGCACGCCGGAGATCCGCGAGATCCGGCTCGCCGGCCCCGGCGACGTGCCGCCCGCGGAGATCCTGCGGCTCGCCGCCTCCCTGGACCGCCTGTCCGCGCACGTGCTCGCGGCCGCGCTCGTCGACGCCGCGCAGGAGGCCGGCCTCGCGCTCGCGCCCGTGTCCGAGAGCCACGAGGATCCCGGTCAGGGGATCGCCGGCGTCGTCGGCGGGCGGCGGGTGGCGATCGGCAGCAGCCGCTTCCTGATCGGCGACGGCGTCGATCCGGCCGAGATCGACGCGGCGCGGCAGCTCGGCACCCGCGGCTCGGGCGAGGCGCACGTGCTCGTCGCCGTCGACGGCCACCTGGCGGGCGTGATCGTGATGGCCGACGAGCTGCGCCCCGATGCCGCGCCGATCGTGCGGCGCCTGCGCGACGAGGGCATCCGGCAGGTCGCGATGGTCACCGGGGACCGCCGGTCGGTGGCCGAGCGGGTGGCGCGCGAGCTCGGCGTCGACCGGGTGTACGCCGAGCTGTCGCCCGAGGACAAGCTCGAGATCGTGCGGCGGCTGCGCGCCGACCCTGCGCTCGCCCCGGTCGTCATGGTCGGCGACGGCGTCAACGACGCGCCCGCGCTGGCGATCGCCGACGTCGGCATCGCGATGGGCGCGGCGGGGGCGACCGTCTCGTCGCAGACCGCGGACGCGGTCATCACCATCGACCGCATCGACCGGGTCGCCGACGCCGTCCACGCGGGGCGGCGGGCGCTGCGCATCGCCCGCGAGAGCGTGTTCGCCGGCATGGGCCTCAGCATCGCCGCGATGCTCGTCGCGGCGGCCGGATACCTGCCGCCGGTGGCCGGGGCGCTCCTCCAGGAGGCGATCGACCTGACGGTGATCCTGAACGCCCTGCGAGCGCTGCGCGGCTGACGAAAGCCCTGCAATATCGCTTGCAGAGGGCGGAACCGGACGTCGGATCGCGACGGTCGCTGCTAGCGTCGCCGGCCGCGTGGACGCCGTCTCACCACCGCCCAACCGTCCCGGGCGCCGCCGCCTCGCCTGGCCGGTGCTCGCCGTGCTCGCCGTGGCCGCGACGGCGCTGCTCGTCACGTGGAGCCCGGCCCGCGGCGACCTGCAGCAGCGCATCCGGGCGCAGGAGTCGCAGGAGGATCGCCTCGAGGCCGCGATCGCGCGCGAGACGCAGCGCATCGAGGCCGCCAACGACGGCCTCGCGCAGGCGCAGGCCCGGCTGGCCGAGCTCTCGGCCCGCCTGGACGCGCGCCGCGCCGAGCTGGAGGAGGTCCAGCACGAGCTCGTCGACGCGCGCGACCGCCTGACCCGCCTGGAGAACCGCTACCGCCGCGCCGCCGGCGCGCTGGCCGAGAACCTGCGCGCGGGGTACATGAACGGCAGCCCCGACCTCGTGACCGTGATGCTCGACTCGCAGGGCTTCTCCGACCTGGTGGAGCGCGTCGAGTTCCTCAAGCGCGTCGGGCGCCAGCAGGCGCGCGTCCTGGCGGCCACGAAGGACACGAAGGCCGAGGTGATGGAGCAGGCCCGCCGCCTGGACCGGCTGCAGCTGCGCAACCGCCGGCTCGTCGCCGCCGCGGCCTCCGCGCGCGACGAGGCGTCGGCCGTGCAGACGGCGATCCTGCGCCACCGCGAGCGGCTGCTGGCCGGCCGCGCCGACCGCCAGGCCGAGCTGAACGAGGTCCGCGGCGAGCTGTCGGAGCTGCGCCGCGAGCAGCGCGCCCAGGCGCGGGCCGCCGCCCGGGCCGCGCAGGAGGCGGGCATCGCGCCCGACCCGAACGGGTCGATCGGGCTCGACAGCGGCGGCGTCGCCCAGCCGCCGGCAGGCGCGCCCGAGGCGGTGCGGCTCGTGATGGCGGCCGGCAACGCGATCGCCGGCCTGCCGTACTCCTACGGCGGCGGGCACGCCTCGTTCCAGGCCAGCGCCTACGACTGCTCGGGCTCGATCAGCTACGCGCTCGCAGCTGCGGGCCTGGTGTCCTCGCCGATGGCGTCGACGGGCTTCATGAGCTGGGGCGAGCCCGGGCCGGGCAAGTGGATCACGGTCTACGCGAACGCCGGCCACGCGTACATGGTCGTCGCCGGCTGGCGCTTCGACACGAGCGCGCTGTCCTCGGGCGGCACCCGCTGGACCCGCGCCCAGCGCAGCAGCGCGGGCTTCGTCGCCCGCCACCCCCCGGGGCTCTGATCCGCTGGCGGCGCCGCTGCGCGCCGCCGTACGATCGCGGCATGGACGACTTCCCCCTGCCGGGCATGGGCGACCCGGTCGTCGCCGCGCCCGCTCCGGGCGCCGGCCCGGGCTTCTGGGCCGGGGCGCCGTGCGCGATCCTCGACGACGACGGCGGGTTCGTCGTCGCCTACCGGGTGCGCAACGGGCACGACGGCAACGACCAGACGGTGATCGCGCGCTCGCCCGACGGCGAGCGCCTGGAGGCGGTCGGCGTGCTGGACGAGTCGCAGTTCGGCGCGACGGGGATGGAGCGCCCGGCGCTCGCGCGCACGCCCGACGGCCGCTGGCGGCTGTGGGTGTGCTGTGCCACGCCCGGCAGCGCGCACTGGTGGATCGACGTGCTCGAGGCGGCCACGCCCGAGGCGCTGGCCGGCGCCGAGCCGCGCCCCGCGTTCCCCGGCGACGAGCGCACCGGCGTGAAGGACCCGATCGTCCACCGGATCGGCGACCTGTGGCAGGCGTGGATCTGCTGCCACCCGCTCGATGTCCCCGGCGACGAGGACCGCATGAGCAGCGCGTACGCGACGAGCGCCGACGGGCTGACGTGGGACTGGCACGGCACGGTGCTCGAGGGTCGCGCCGGCTACTGGGACGCGCGCGGCGCGCGCCTGACGAGCGTGCTGCCCGACGGCCGCGCCAGCTACGACGGGCGTGCGAGCGCGGAGGAGAACTGGTTCGAGCGCACCGGGCTGGCGCGCCTGAGCGGCGAGCCCGGACGGTTCGTGCCCGACGAGGAGGGCCCGGTCGCCGACGTGCGCTACCTCCACGTGCTCCCGCTGCCCGACGGCGGGCACCGCATCTGGTACGAGGCGCGCCTGCCCGACGAGAGCCACGAGCTGCGGACCGAGCTGATCTACTCGTAGTGCAGCGCGGTCAGCGGGTCCAGCCGCGCGGCGCGGCGGGCCGGCAGGATCGCGGCGACGATGCCGATCACGACGCCGAGCAGGGCGATCACCGCGAGCGTGCCCAGCGGCAGGTGCAGCGACAGGTTGGTGAACGCGGTGGCGCGCATCGACATCACCCACACGACCGCGATCACCACGCCCGCGAGGATGCCGGCGAGCGTCCCGGCGACCGAGATGAGCAGGCTCTCGTCGGCCATCGTGCGGCGGACCCGCCAGCGCGACGCGCCGAGCGCGCGGAGCACGCCGATCTCGCGCGTGCGCTCGATGACCGACATCGACAGCGTGTTGACGATCCCCAGCATCCCGACGATCACGGCGATCGCCACGATCGCGTTGAAGAACGCGAACTGCTCGTCGATCGCGTCGGTGATGCGCTGCTTGGCCACGGCGTTGGACAGCGACTCGAGACCGGGGTAGTCGCGCGCCAGCAGCCGCTCGACGCGGTCGGCGAGCGCCTGGCGCACGTCGGGAGAGGCGGCCTGCACGAGCAGCTGCGAGTCGGTCTGCACCCCGTAGACGTCGCGCATCGTGTCCAGCGACATCAGCACGAGGTTCCCGACGCTCTCGATCGCGTCGGCGACCGCGACCACCGGCGCGGACCGCGTGCCCGCCGGTCCCGCGAGCTCGATCCGGTCGCCGGCCTCGAGGCCCTCGACATCGGCGAACGACCGCGAGACCACGACGCCGCCCGCGGCCAGGCCGGCGTGCGCCTGCGCCCGTGACGCGCCCTCGTAGTCGGCCCGGTCGATCTGCGCGTACTCGGCGGGGTCGAACGCGATCAGCATGCCGTCGACGTCCGAGCCGGGCAGCTCCTGGGCGAAGATCGCGCGCCGCCGGACCACCGCGCCCGCCTCGGGCATCGCGGCGATCCGGTCGCGCAGCTCGCGCGCGATGCCCGAGGCCGGCGGCCCGAAGTCCTGGTAGCCGAGCGGCTGGACCGTGAGGTCGCGCGCGAAGCGGCGGTCGAAGTCGTCCTGCACCGAGCCGACGACGCTCGACGCCATCGTCAGGTTCACGACGACGACCGAGAGCGCGACGAGGAGCGTCGCCGCGGTCGCCGCCGTTCGCGTCGGGTTGGCGCGCGCTGCGTCGGAGGCGAGGCGGCCCTCGGCCGGCATCACCGCGCACAGCGGCTTCGCGAGCAGGCGGACGAGCGGGAGGACGACGAAGGGCGCCAGGCGCACGAGGCCGAGCAGCATCACCATGGTCGTGACGATCCCGCCGACCGCGTACAGGCCCGAGCTGCCGGTGTTGCCGAACCACAGCAGGCCGCCGACGGCGAGCCCGGGCAGGAACAGGGCGAGGCCGACGATCGCCCGGCGGACGCCCGGGGGCCTGCGGGCGCCGGCGCCGCCTCGCAGCGCGGCGATGGGGCTGATGCGCGACGCGCGCAGAGCCGGCCACAGCGCGCCGGCCAGCGTCGCGAGCAGCCCGGTCGCGATCGCCGCGATCGCCGCGCCGGCCGACAGCTCGATCGCGCCGACCGGCATCCCCCAGCCCTGCACCGCCCGCACGAGCAGCCGGGCCAGGCCGAGGCCGAGCGCGAGCCCGAGGACGGACCCGATGACGCCGAGGATCGCCGCCTCGGACAGGATGCCGCGCGCGATGCGCGCGTTGCTCGCGCCGAGCGCGCGCAGCGTGCCGAGCTCGCGCATGCGCTGCAGCACGGTCATGCTGAACGAGTTCAGGATCAGGAACGCGCCGACGAACAGCGCGATCCCGGAGAAGAAGTAGAGGACCATGTCGAGCCCGGCGAGCTGCTCCTGGATCTCGTCGCTCTTGGCCTGCGGCGTGGCCACGTCGACGCCCTCGCCGAGCTCCCGCTCGAGCGCGGCGCGGACGGTCTCGACCGACGCGCCGTCCTCGACCACGACGTTGATCTCGTCCCACTGGTCGGGCTTGTCCATCAGCGTGCGCGCGTCGGCGACCGGCATCGCGCCGGTGCCGTAGCCGGCCAGGTCGAGCCCGCCCTCGAACGCGTAGAGCCCGGCGACGCGGAGCTCGGCGAGGCCGGTGGGCGTGGAGACGACGACCTGGTCGCCGACCGCGAGGCCCTGCTCGGCCGCCCAGTCGGCCGGCAGCTCGATCTCGCGGCGGCCGGTGATCGGGTCGCGACCCGCGACGCGCGTGGCGCCCGTCGTGTCGGGCTGGTCGTAGTCGACGCCGACGACGTAGAGCTGGTCGAGCAGGCCGCGGCTGACCTCGCCGTCCTCGTCGACCGTGCGGAAGATCGAGAAGACGCTGCCGGAGGCGGTCTCGACGCCGGGGACCGCGCGGACGCGCTCGATCGCGGACGCCGGCAGCGCGCCGACCGCGTGGCGTCCGGACAGGACGATGTCGGTGCGGCCGTAGATCGAGTCGTAGAGGCGGCCGAAGGTCGAGTGGATCGTGCCGACGAGCAGGAGGACCCCGAACACCATGCCCACGCCGAGCACGACCGCCCCCGCGGTCAGGACCGAGCGCAGCGGGCGGGCGCGCAGCGAGCGCGCGCTGAGGCCGGCGAGCGAGCGCAGCCGCACGCCGGCGGGCAGCGGCGCGCTCATCGCTGCGGGGTCCCGACCGCCGCGGGCGCCTGGCTCAGGGTGCGCAGGGCGTCCACCACGCGCTCCACGTCGCCGCCCTCGACCTCGGTCGTGATCCGACCGTCGCGCAGGAAGACGATGCGGTCCGCGCGCGCGGCGTCGGACGCGTCGTGGGTGACCATGACGACCGTCTGGCCGTCCTCGTCGACGAGCCGCCGGAGCAGGTCGAGGACGATCGCGCCGGCGGCCGAGTCGAGGTTGCCGGTCGGCTCGTCGGCGAGCAGGACCCGGGGGCGCCGCAGCAGCGCCCGCGCGATCGCGACCCGCTGCTGCTCGCCGCCGGAGAGCTCGGACGGCACGTGCCCGGCCCGGTCGGCGAGCCCGACGAGCGCCAGCAGCGCGTCGACGCGCTCCGCGTACCGGCCCGGGCGCTCCCCGGCGACGAGCGCCGGCAGGAGCACGTTCTCCGCCGCCGTCAGCGTGGGGAGGAGGTTGAAGAACTGGAAGACGAAGCCGAAGACCTCGCCGCGCAGCCGCGTCAGCTCGCGGTCGTCGAGGTCCTCGTAGTGGCGGCCGCCGACCTCCACGCGGCCGGCGGTCGGGCGGTCGAGCGCGCCGAGGATGTGCAGCAGCGTGCTCTTTCCGGACCCGGACGGGCCCATGATCGCCACGAACTCGCCCTCGCCGACCTCGAGGTCGACGCCCCGGAGGGCGCGGACGGCTCCGGGCCCGGCGCCGAAGACCTTCTCGACGCCGTGCGCCTCGATGGCGGGGGTGACGCGGTCGGCGACCATGGGCCGACCGTACGTCTGCGGACAGCGCGACTCATCCGTACCCCCCGCGCGACCGCGTGCGGGGAACTACCCGCAGGACGGTCGCGCAGGGGACGGCGACGTCGCTAGGAGACGAAAGTCGCCGTGGCGGTGATCTCGTCGACCCCGGCGAGCGCTCGGGACACGAGGCACTCCTTGCGCGCCTTCTCGACGACCTCGGCGAAGTGCGCCTCGTCGATGCCGGGCACCTTGCCCTCGGCGGTGAGGTCGATCTTCGTGATCGTCGGGGCGCCGTCGACGAACCGCAGCGTGATGTCGGCGGTCGTCTTGACCGACTCGACCGGATGGCCCTCCTCGGCGAGGATCGCGCTCGTCGCCATCGCGAAGCACGCCGCGTGGGCGGCCGCGATCATCTCCTCGGGGTTGGTCCCCGAGCCGTCCTCGAAGCGCGACGTGAACGAGAACGGGCCGCTGAACGCCCCAGAACCCAGGCTCAGCGTCCCGTTGCCGCCGCGCAGGTCGCCTCTCCACTCGGCACTGCCGTTGCGTGTCGCCATCGATTCCCCTTTGGTGGTGGTCGCGTCCGGGCAAGCTTGACACGCCCGGCGCGCAGGTGGGGACTCAGAGGTCTCCGGCGCCTCGACGGTCCGGCGCCAGCCAGCTGTCGGGGCTGTACGGCGGCAGCGTGCGCACGAACAGCAGGATGATCACGGTCGACCCGAAGTAGCCGTAGAGGCTGGCCACCGACTCGTGCTGCTCGGTCGCGGTCTGGCCGAACGCGAGCAGCCCGAACACGAGCAGGCCCATCGCCAGCGAGGTCAGCAGGAACGGCTTGCGCCGCGACGGGCGGAACTCCAGCGTCAGCAGGCTCGCGAGGATGAGCAGGAAGACGAGGCCCTCGAGGATGATGATGATCACCCAGGCGGCCTCGGCGCCGGGGATCGTGCCGATGAACGTCTCGTCGAACTGCTCCTTCAGCGGCGGCGCGATGTCCCAGTCGCCGTCGATCGCCTTGTGCCAGAAGCCGTAGAAGAACAGCCCGCCGATCATCACGTACAGCCCGACGAGCGCGAACAGGTACGCGACCTTGTCGAACGGGCTCGCCTCGCCGGCGCGGGTCGGGCGGGGGCGCGCGGCGCCCGCCTCTGAGGGTGTCTCGGACATGCCGGGTACCTCACCCGGATTCCGGGGCCGTAACCGGCCGTGTGGCACCTGGCATCGACCCGTCCGCTGCCAGGTGCCGCACGTCGGTGGGGAGCGGGATCGTCGCGGACACGACCGTCCCGTCCCCCGGCGGGCTCACGACGCGCAGGCGGCCGTCGAAGACCGCCACGCGGTCGGCCAGGCCCAGCAGCCCGCTGCCGTCCTCCCGCGCCCCGCCGACCCCGTCGTCGCGCACCTCGAGCGTGAGGGTCCCGTCGGCCACGCGCGCGGCCACCATCGCGCAGCTCGCGCCCGCGTGCTTGGCGACGTTCGTCAGCGCCTCGGCGACGACGAAGTACGCGGTCGCCTCCAGCACCGACGGCAGGCGCGGCACGTCGACGTCGACCTCCACCGGCAGCGGCATGCGCTCCGCGAGCGCGTCGACGCCGGCGCTCAGGCCGCCGCGCGACAGGGCGGCCGGCATGATCCCGTGGGCGAGCTCGCGCACCTCGGCGTTGGCCTGCTCGGCGTGCCCGAGCGCCTCCTCCACCAGCGCGGCCCCGTCGGCGCCGCGCTCGAGCGCCTGGCGCGCCATCTTCAGCGTGATCACCGTGTGCACCAGCCGCTGCTGCGCGCCGTCGTGCAGGTCGCGCACCACGCGCCGGCGCTCCTCGTCGGCGGCCGCGGCGATGCGCGCGCGCGACTCGGCCAGCTCGGCGCGGCTGGCGGCGTCGGAGACCGCGGTCGCGACCAGCTCGGTGAAGTCGGTGAGCCGCGACTCGACGTCGGCCGGCAGCGGGCGCGGCTGCTGCGACCACGTGACGATCGCGCCCCACAGCCCGCCGTCGACGACGATCGGGGCGGCGACGGAGGAGCGGATCGCGAGCTCCGCCACGATCGCCGGCACCGGCTCCCGCCACCGCCCGTAGTCGTCGATCCGCGCGGCGCGGCCGGTGTCGAGGATCCGGCGGGCCAGCGACGTGTCCTCGATCGGGCGCCGCGGGATCTGCAGGGGCGCCTCGCCCGTCGCGCTCCAGCCCTCGACCCCCTCGATCGCCGTCGCGCCGTCGACGTAGCGGACGACGATCGCGCCGTCCATGCCGAGCAGTGTGCTGACCTCGCGGGCGACGGCGGCGAAGATCGCGCTGGGCGGCTCCCGGCGCGCGACACGGGTCGCGACGCGCCGCAGCGCCGCCTGCTCCTCGGCCAGCTCGCTGCGGGCCCGCTCGGTGACCGTGGCGTGCCGGCCGGCGCGCGCGGCCAGCTCGCCGACGAAGACCGCGACGCCGACATAGGCCGCCAGCCACGCCAGGTCCCCGGCGTCGGGCACCGCGAACGGGTGCGTGGGCGGGAACTGGAACCAGTCGAACGCGACGAGCCCGCCGAACGCCGCCGGCGCGGCGTACACGATGCCCCAGCGGCGCGCCGCGACGACCACCCCGGCGACGCACGCGACGCCGATCGCCACCGCGAGGATCGCGGCGTCGAGCAGCTCGAGCAGCCCGCCGACCGCCACGAAGGTCGCCAGCCCGACCGCGAAGGCCAGCGTCGCCTCGGCGACGAGCGGAAGTCGGCGGGCCCGCGTCGCCGTGCTCACGGGCGGATCGTAACCGCTGCTCGCATGCGGATTCGGCCGGTTCGGGGAACGACCGGGGTTCCGTGCCGGGGAAGACGGATCCGAGCGGCGGCGCGTCACGCCGCGGCGCCGAGCAGCGCCGCCTGCGCCTCCCCCGCCACCGTCTCGTTGGGGTCCGCGCGCAGGCGGTCCGCGGTGGCGCGGTCGCCCAGGCGCACGAGCGCGTGCGCGGCGGTCGCGCGCACGATCGGGTCCGCGTCGCCCGCGGCCGCTCGCACGAGCCCGAGGTGGCCGGGGTCGCCCGCGTTCGCGAGCACGATCAGCGCGTTGCGCGCCATCCGCGACCGCCCCGCGCGCTCGAACGCGCTGCCGGCGAACGCGCGCTCGAACCCCGGCGCCAGGAAGCGGCGCAGGTCCGGACGGGCCAGCTCGGGATCGGGCACGTAGCGCGCCCACGCCGCGTCCGCGCGCGCGTTCCACGGGCACACCTGCTGGCACACGTCGCAGCCGAAGACCCAGTCGCCGATCCCCGCCCACGCCTCGACCGGGACCAGGCCCGGATGCTGGGTCGTCCAGTAGCTCACGCAGCGGCGCGCGTCGAGCGTCCCGTCGCCCAGCAGCGCGCCGGTCGGGCAGCGGTCGACGCAGCGCCGGCAGGTCCCGCACCGGTCCGGGTGCGGGGCGGGCGGCTCGACCTCCACGTCGGTGAGGAGCACGGCCAGCGTCGTCGCCGTCCCCAGCCGCGTCGAGACGAGCATGCCGCTGCGCCCGATCCAGCCCAGCCCCGAGCCGGCCGCGTGGCTGCGCAGCGGCAGCGGCCCCTGATCGATCCAGTCGCGCGCGCGGTGGCCGACCTCGCGCAGCGCCTGCTTGACCGCGTCGATCGCCGGGCGCGCGAGCCGTTCGACGAACGTCTGCTCGCGCACCCAGAAGACGCGCCCGACCCGGCCGATCCGCACGCCGTCGTCCGCCGGCGCGGCCGGCTGCGGGTAGGCGTGCGGCAGCGCGAGCACGAGCGCGCTGCGCGCCCAGCCGAAGCGCTGGGTCGCGTCGAGCCGCACCTCGACGCCGCGCAGCAGCTCGCCCATCATCGCGTGACGCCCTGCCGCCAGCCAGGCCGCGTACCGCTGCTCGACGAAGCCCGGCAGCGCGGCGGGCGCCCACGCGGCCACGAACCCCAGCCGCTCGGCGGCCTTCCGGATCTCGTCCGCCGTCGAGGTCGCGACCGCGCTCACGGCGTGCCGACCACGACGTGCCCGCACGCGTACGCGTAGGCGGCCAGCAGCAGCGCGGCGACGGCCTCGTGCTCGGCCGCGTCGCGCGGCGCGTAGAGGATCAGGCTCTGCGGCTGGATCAGCCCGTACAGGGCGAGCGGGTGGATCTCGCCCCAGCCGTCGCGGAGGACCGGCTCGGCCCACTCGGGCGCCAGCGCGCAGTGGACGCTGCCGTCGGCGCGGACGTGCGCGAACTCGCGGCCGAGGATGAACGCCTCGCCCTGGCCGAGCGCCAGCGCCTCGGCCAGGACGAGCGCGCGTCCGCCGGGGATCGTCTGGCGCGGCGTCGCCACGTCGACGCCGGGCCACCGGCGGGCTCGTGCCACGAGCCGCTCCTGCGCGCGAGGGTCCGTCGCCTCGGTCAGCTGCGGGCACGGGTACTGGCGCGCGATGCGCGGGCGCGCGCCGGCGCGGCGGGGGAGCCCGGCCAGGCACGGCGGCAGGTCCTTGCTCACCACCTCGCCGGTGATGCGCACCGGCGCCGCCGTCGCGCCCACCGTCACGCGGCCAGCAGCTCCCGCAGCGGGGCCACCGCCGCCTCGGCCCGCGGGCGCCACGCCGCCGTCCACCGGTCGATCGGCTCGGCGTTGGCCGGCTCGGCCTCGACCGCGAACGCCGCCAGCGCGTCGCTCCACTGCTTCGAGCGGTCGCTGTCGAGCCCGAAGTCGCCGAGCGTCAGCGCCAGCTCCTCGTCGCCGGCGGCGCCCGCGGCGTCGGCGAGCGCGTCGATCAGCACCGCGTCGTGCGCCGGCTTGACGCACAGGTTCAGCGCCACGAACGCCTCGCCCCAGTCGTAGGCGACGAGCAGCCGCTCGAGGCACTCGCGCAGCGGCTGCCACGCCGGGTCGTCCTCCCAGATCCGCCGCGCGGTGCCCGGGTCGCGCAGCGCCGGGTCGTACTCGGCGCCCAGCGACGCGGCCCGGTAGGCGATCCGCTGGATGCGGCGCATCTCGTCGGCGGCCTGGAACTCGGCGCAGTTGGTGACGTACGAGGACGGCGCCATCGACGCCAGGTACATCGCCGCCATCTGCAGCACGTGGCACGAGTAGCGCGACGTCAGGTAGACGCGCGACAGCAGCGCCACCCACTCGGGCGAGAGCGCCACGCGGCGCGCCTCGCTCTCGTAGCGGTCGACGACGCTGTCGAGGTACGCCTCGCGGCGGCTCTGCTGCTCCACGTAGCCGCGGTAGGTGAGCTTGCGCGGGTCGCGGAAGGCGTTCCAGTCCGGGACGCGCAGCGGCGAGCCCTCGCGGTGGCGCAGGTACCAGCGGTTGACCGGCGTCGAGACGTCCAGGTCGAACGGCCCGGGCGAGCGGTCGAAGTGGTAGCTGACGTGGTGGGTGACGACCTCGTACTCGGACGGCTTGCGGCGCGCGCCCTCCAGCTGCGGCCACGTGCGCGGCCGGCGCGGCCGCGTCACCTCCGGCGTGCTCATGGCTGCTCCTCCAGGTACCAGACGATCTCGTCGTCGCTGACCTTGATGCGGCCGGCGAACGACGGCATGTGCTGCTCGAAGCGGGCGAGCGGCATGTCGACGCCGAGCTCCTCCTCCAGCGAGGCCTGCGTCATCCGCGCCCGCAGCGGCAGCTGCACGCGCAGGTAGCCGCCGCGGCTGTCGATGACCGGCTCGGCGCCGGTGTCGGCGGCGATCGCCCGCGCGACCGCGTCGGCGATCCGCGGGTCGGTGACCGTCGGCCCCACCAGCCGCTCCTGCGGCGCGTCGCTCATCCGCGCTCCCCTTCCGTGTCGATGGCCCGGCCGACCCAGATCGCGTCGTCCTCGACGCGCACGGGCCGCGCCGTCAGGCAGGCCGAGTCCGGGTTGATGCCCGCGCCGGTGCGCGGGTCGAACTCCCACAGGTGCATCGGGCACACGAGCGCGCCCTCCTCCAGGAACGCGTCGGCCAGCGAGGAGCCCTGGTGCGGGCAGGCCGACCGGAACGCGCTCACGTGCCCGCCCTCGAGGTGCACGAGGATCAGCTCCTCGCCGTCGACGGTCACCTCGACGAGCTCGCCCTCCCACAGGTCGTCGAGGCCGAGGACGCGGGTCCATTCGATCGTGCCCGTCGTCATGCCGCGCTCACCACGTCGACCTGGACGTAGTCCATCGCGCCGATCCCGGCGTCGCGGGCCAAGCGGTCGGGCGGCTGCACCTCGCCGGCGAAGGTGAGCTGAAGCGCGCCCGCGCGCTCGGGGACACGGAAGCCGGCGACGTACTCCCGCGCCGCCGCGCAGATGTCGGCGACGGTCGCGTCGGGGTCCACGGACATGTAGTGGACGAGGAAGTCGCCGTCGAAGCGGAAGCAGACCGGCAGCATCAGGCCACCGCCTCGACCTGCGGCTGCGCCCAGGCGTAGCTCGTCGCGTCGTCGCCGCGCACCTCGGGCGTGATGCCCATGTAGGCGATGACGCCCTCGGGCGTCGGCGGCTGGACCTCGCCGGCGACGAGCCGGTCGACGACCGTCGTCGTGGACGCGTAGCGCTCCGGGTTCTGCGTGAAGATCCAGTGGCAGGGCTCCGAGCAGAACGAGTAGCGCCGCCCGCCGTGGTCCACCTGCCGCGGCGCCTGGCCGGGCGCGGTCGCGCCGGACGTGGTGCCCGGGACCATGAAGATCGGCAGCTGGCAGAGGTTGCACAGCACCGGCAGCGTGTTGCCGATCGTGCGGTCCAGGCGGTCGTTGCGGACGCTGTCGGTCACCGTGTCCCACAGCCGCCCGAACTTCTGGGTCCAGCCCGGGTACTTGGCCTCCAGCCACTCGCGCTCGGCGGCCGACACGCCCGCGTCGGGGTGCCACCAGACCGTGGGCCGGTAGTACCAGATCCCCGCGTGCTCGCAGTGGTGGCGCCAGGTCAGCTCGTCGAGGAACGTGTCCCAGTACCACGGCTTCTCGAGGCCCAGGTCCTCGATCTGGTCCATGAACTGGCGGATGATCCACTCCTCCATGAACTCCTTGAAGGACATGGTCCGGTGCTCGAGCGGCGTGTAGTAGTCCATCGACGGGCCGGTCAGCGACGCGAACAGGTGCCAGGCGCGCCAGAACGAGACGTCGATCAGCTTCTGCGCGTACTCGCGCTCGCCCGACTCGAGCAGGATCCGCAGCGTCGGCTCGCCCTGCTGAGCGTGGCGGGCCTCGTCGGTCTGGATCGACGAGATCAGCGCGCCGAACTCGACGTCGCCGATCTCCATCGCGTCGGCCGCCATCCCCATGAACTGCAGGTTGGTGAAGCCGGTCTCGAACGTGAACGTGAGCTGGATCGCGGTCGACACGACGTCGTTGCACAGGAACAGGTCGTGGTCGTGGCCGCGCGCGGCGATGATCGCCCAGTTCTCCGTGTGGTAGGCCTTGTGCGCCCACTCGAACTGCTGGTCGCGCTCCAGCAGCGAGTGCGCGACCTTCAGCTGGATCTGCACGTGGCGCATCTCGTCGAGCGCGCCGAACAGCGCCATGTTGCGCCAGGCCGCGGCGAGGCCGAAGCGCCCCATCCGCGACTCCGCGAGCGTCGATTCGCCCTCCGACAGCGTCACCGCGCCGAAGTGCGCCTTGATCGCGCCCTTCCAGCCCGGGTCGATCTGCTCGAACAGGCGCGAGCGGGCGACCGCGGCGCCGACCGCGCCCACGCCCGCGTCCTTCTCGGACTGGTTGTAGACGTACTCGCGGTAGGACAGCTTGTAGGGCTCGTCCCACGTCCACCAGCGCTCGGTCGGCACGCCGGCGACCGGGCCCACGAGCTCGGGCGGGAACGCCTCCTCGTGCGGCACGTACCGCAACGTCCAGTTCATGTCCCGCGCCAGGTCGTACCAGTCAGAACGCATGAGCTTCGGCATGCGGCGATGCTGGCATCGGCCCGCTCGCGCGACCATTGGTCGGAAGACCGATCTTCAGAAGGTCGGCGGCGTGTTGACCCACACGACCTGCGCCGTCTCGTCGCCCGGGTTGCGGAAGCGGTGGCGGCGGTGGCTGGCGAACGTCATCGCGTCGCCGGGGCCCAGCACGTGGGTCTCGGCCTCGTCGAGGACCACCTCGAGCGTGCCGGCGAGCATGAACAGGAACTCCTCGCCGGGATGGCTGTAGCTCTCGCTGCCGCCGCCCGGCTCGACGTGGAAGAGCAGCGACTCGAGCACGCTCTCGACGACGGCGAGCTGCTCGATGCGCACGCCCTGCAGGCGGCCCTCGAGCGCCGGGCGCTCGCCGGCGCGCACGACGGCCCGCCCGCCGGCGGGCGGCCCGCCGAGCAGGCCGACGACGCTCGTGTCCAGCGCGGCGGCCGCCTTCTGCAGCACGGCGACCGAGGGATGCGTGACGTCGCGCTCGATCGCGCTGAGGTGCGAGGCGCTGACGCCGGTCCGGGCGGCGAGCTCGCGCAGCGACACGCCCTCGCTCACGCGCCGCGCCTTCAGCCGTGCGCCGAGCGTGGCGGTCGCCGGCGGCGCCGGCTCGCTCAGCGCCCGGCGCACCCCGGCCGTGTTCAGCCCGCTCGCGTACAGGTCGCGCACGCGGCGCGCCCGCTCGAGGTCGCCGGGGCCGTAGACCCGGTAGCCCGACGGCGTGCGCGCCGGCGTGACCAGCCCGCTGGCCTCCCACCGGCGCAGCCGTCCGGCGGGGACGCCGACGGCCGCGGCCGCCTGGGCGACGAGCAGGCCGTCGCTCACAGGCGGGCGACCGCGCGCACCGGCGAGCCGGTGCCCTCGCGGAAGTGCAGCGGCAGCCCGAAGTATTCGAAGCGCCGGTTGACGACCTTGTCGAGGTTCGTGAGGTTCTCGGTGTTGACGATCTGGTACTCGGCGCACACCGCGTGGCCGGTGAACTCGAGGTCGTCGCTGTGGTCGATCGCCAGCGAGTCGATGCCGATGTTCACGACGCCCTTCTCGGCCAGCCACACGGCGCCGCTGCGGTCCAGTCCCGTGTAGACGTTGATGAACTCGGGCGTGCCGAACGTGCGGTCGCCGTGCCCGGTGTAGAGCAGCACGATGTCGCCGGGGATCAGCTCCAGGCCGCTGGCGGCCAGCGCCTCCTCGAGCCTCTCGGCGGTGATGTAGTCGGGATGGCGCACGTGCCGCAGGTCCAGGCAGATCGCCGGGCCGTAGTAGTACTCGAGCGGCATGTCGTCGAGCGTGGCCCCGTCGGGGTCGTATTCGAAGATCGCGTCGGTGTGCGTGCCGGTGTGCTCCGACAGCAGCCAGTTGTGCGCGCGGAAGCCGAAGGTCGTGCCCCAGCGCTCCTTGAAGCCGTCGTGGGTCTGGTTGACCATCACGAACGGGAGCTGGTGGCCCGGCCACAGCGGCATCCCCTGGTGGATGTCGCGCGACAGGTCGATGAGCGTGCCGGCGCCGCGGTCGAGCAGGGCGGCGCCCTGGGTGGGGGCGGCGGTGTTCTCCGTGGTGGCCATCGTGGTGCTCCTCCTGTTCTCGGTGGCGCCGGTCACGGCAGGACGGCGACGGCCTCGGCCTCGATGAGGAAGCCGTCGTACATCAGCCCGGCGACGCGGACGGCGGTGGCCGCCGGGCCGGGGTCGGGCAGGTAGTCGAAGCGCACGGCGCTCATCTGCTCCCAGAAGCGCTGGGCGTCCTCGGGGGCGCCGTCGTAGACGTAGTACGTGTTGAGCTTCACGACGTGCTCCCACGTCGCGCCGGCCTCGGCCAGCACGCGGGTGAGGCTCTCGAACACGTTGCGGGTCTGCACCGCGATGTCGCCGCGGCCGATCACGTTGCCGTCGGCGTCGGCCGAGAGCTGGCCGCCGGTGAAGACGAGGTTCCCGGCCCGCCAGCCCTGGGAGAAGGGCGTGGGGACGTGCCAGTCCCAGTGGCCCGGCGGGGTGAGTCGCTGCCATCCGTCTCGCATGTGCGGCGACCTTACGGTTGTGCAGGAAGGTTGTGCACGGCCCGACGGTCCAAAGCGCTCCCGACCGGCGGGCCGGTCAGCGGGCGGTGGTGCGCCACATCGGCGCGGGGACGTCCATGCCCGACAGGTCGCGGATCGCGAGCGGGGCCGCGGCGCGCACGTTGGGGACGGGCCGCGCCGGGGTCGGCGGCCGGCTCTGCGACGCAGCGGCCGACGGCGGGCGCAGCAGCAGCCCCTCCTCGATCGCGCGGGTGGTGGCCGCGGTGCGGCTCGGCGCGTCGAGCTTCTCGAGGATGTGCTCGACGTGGGCCTTGACGGTGCGAACGGTGACGACGAGCGCCTGGGCGACGTCCTCGTTGGACGCGCCGCCCGCGACGAGCGTGAGGACCTCGAGCTCGCGGCGGCTGAGCCCGTACGGACGCGCCGCGATCGGGCTGAGCCCGACCAGCACCTCGCGATCGGTGCGCCGCACGCAGCGGCAGCGGTGCCACACGCCGTCGCGGTCCTCCCACAGGAACTGGGCCGCCCACCACGTCGCGGCGGTGGCGTCGACGAGCGCCAGCAGGCTCGCGCAGCGGTCCAGCAGCGCCTCGTCGGACTCGGTCCCGGGCGAGCGCACGACCTCGATCGGGGCGCCGGGGGCGCCGAGCTCCAGCACGATCGCCTCCTCGAGCATGAGCGCGGCGGCCTGCGCCCGCTCGTGCGCGGGGTCGATCATGCGGCCGAGGATCCCGGCCATCGCGGCGAGCAGCTCGCGCGCGTCGTCGGAGGGATGGCTGGGGCTGGCGGCGATGCAGTCCAGGAAGCCGGTGCACCGCCCGCCGGTGGAGGCCAGCGGCGCGACGCAGCCCTCGACGAAGCCGAGCGGCAGGTAGTGCTCGGACATGCAGCGCAGCTCCGCGGGCGCGTACGGCTGGTCGCGCACGCGCGCCGGCCAGCCCGCCGGCGCGTGCGAGAACGGCGCGACGACCTCGAGCTCGAAGGCCGGGCCGTCGAGATAGCGCATGAGCGGCTCGGGATAGCCGCTGGCGTACAGGCGCCGGCGCCTGCCGGTCACCGGGTCGACGGTCCACACCATCCAGCCGTCGACCTGGACGACCGCGTGCGCGGCGTCGAGGATCGCGGCGACGCGCTCCTCGATCCGCGCGCGCGAGGAGGTCGCGATCTCCGCGACCGTGGCCAGCGTCCCGAGCACGCTCGGCGCCGACCGCGTCCCTGACTTGGTGACCGAGATGTCGCTCCTCCTGGCGAATGGCGGGGTGGGCCAGCAGAAGGGTCGCGGCCGGACGGGCCGCGCCGCTATGGCCACGCGGTCGAATCTCGCGGCGCTCCCCCCAGACCTGCGGTCAGGTCCGAGGGCTTGACTTCAAGCGCGCTTGAAGTCGTACGGTCGGGGCATGACCGTGACCGAACCGGAGACCGCCGCGCGGGAGGCCGACATCCGCCGGCTCGTCGAACGGGCCAACGCGCTCCAGAACGACCGCGAGCCGTTCGTCGCCCTGCACGCCGAGAACGCGATCGTCGTGAACATCGCCGGACGGCGCGTCGTCGGGCGCGACGCGCTCGACCGGGCGATGGCGGCGGCGCTCGACTCCCGCCTGGCGCGCGTGGTGACGCGCACCGAGGTCGAGGAGATCGCGTTCCTGCGCCCCGACGTCGCGCTCGTCGCCTGCGCCAAGCACGTCGAGGACCGCAACGACGACGCCGACGCCGGCACGCTGCCGACCACCGCGCGACTGACGTACGTGGTCGTCGACGACGGCGACGGCTGGCGGATCGCGCTCGCCCAGACGACGCCGGTCGCGTCGGCCTGACGGCCGGCGATGAGTTTCGCCGGCGGGCGAAGTCGTTACCCGCGTTCGCCGAAGGAAACGAGGGAGCTCTCATGTCACGCGTTCGCATCCAGCACTTCGCCCTGTCGATCGACGGCTACGGCACCGGCGTGGGCCTGAGCCGCGAGGAGCCGTTCGGCCACGCCGGCGAGCGCCTGGGCGAGTGGATGTTCGAGACCCGCTGGGGCCTGACGATGATGGGCAAGCCCGGCGGGACCGAGGGCATCGACGACGCGCTGCTGCGGCAGTTCGACATCGGCGTCGGCGCCGAGATCATGGGCGCGGGCAAGTTCGGCTACCCGGGCTGGCACGACGACCCCGACTGGAAGGGCTGGTGGGGGCCGAACCCGCCGTTCCACACCCCGGTCTACGTGCTCACCCACCAACCGCGGCCGTCGATCGAGATGGAGGGCGGCACGACGTTCCACTTCATCGACGCCTCGCCGGCCGAGGCGGTCGAGATCGCGCGCGAGGCGGCGGGCGGCCTGGACGTCCGCATCGGCGGCGGCCCGAGCATGGCCCGCGAGTTCATCGCCGCCGGGCTGGTCGACCACATCCACGTGGCGGTCGTCCCGGTCCTGCTCGGCCGCGGCGTGCGGCTGTGGGACGGCCTGGAGGGCCTCGAGCGCGACTACGCGATCGAGGCGGTCACGACGCCCAGCGGGGTGACCCACATGATGTTCGCGCGCCGCTCCTGACGACCGGCGGCGGCGCTCGTCAGCGGTTCAGCTCGCCCGTCGTGACGTAGCGCAGGATGTCGACGACCTGCTCGGGCTCGCGGGCGACCGCGAGCGCCGCGCGGTCGACCTCCTTGAGCGCGTGATCGTGCTCGGGCGGATGCAGCGTGATCAGCGGCTTGCCGAGCGCCGCGGCGATGCCGGCGTCGAACGCGGCGTTCCACTGGCGGTGCTGCTCCCCGAAGCGCACGACCACGACGTCGGCCCGCTCCAGCAGCGTGCGCGTGCGGATCGCGTTGACCCCCGCGCCGAGGTGGTCGCGCCAGAAGCGCTCGGCGGGCTCCCCGAGGATCGCCGCGCCGCAGTCGTCGCTGGCGCTGTGATCGGTCACCGGCGCGGTGAACGTCACGTCGAGGCCGGCCGCCCGGGCGCCCTGCTCGATGCGCTCCCGCCAGTCGGTGTGGATCTCGCCGGAGAGGTAGACGGTCCAGGTCATCGAACGATCGTGACGCATTCCCGGCGATCGCGAGACTCTGACAGCATCACGGGGTGGCGTCCCGCCCTTCCACCGGTCGCGTCCTGGTCGGTCGCGCCGACGAGCTGACGGCGCTGCGGGCCGGGTTGGACGCGGCCCGCAGCGGTCAGCCGAACCTCGTCCTGCTGGTGGGGCAGGCGGGGATGGGCAAGACGAGGCTCGCGGACGAGGCGGCGCTCGGCGCGACGGCGGACGGGATGCGGGTCCTGCGCGGCGAGGCCGACGCGTCCTGGCGTGAGCCGATGGAGCTGTGGCGCGGCGTGCACCGCGCGCTCGGTGTCGACGGCGTCGGCGACCGGCTGCTGCCGACCGAGGAGCGCCGGTGGGAGCACCTCGAGTCGCTGACCGACGCATTGGCCGGGTGCGCGCCCGCGCTCGTCGTCCTCGAGGACCTGCACTGGGCGGATCCCATGGCGCTGTGGGTGCTCGCCCGGCTCCCGCGCGCGCTCGCCGGCGCGCGCGTGGCCCTGGTGGCGACGACCCGGGAGGACGTGCGCGCCGTGCCGCGCCTCGATGCCGTCCGGCGCGTGGCGCGGGTCCTGCCGCTCGAAGGGCTCGACGTCGACGCCGTCGGGGAGCTCGTCGCCGCGGAGTCGACCGGTGCGCCGGACGGGGTCGACGCGGCCGCGCTGCACGCCCGGACCGGCGGCAACCCCCTGTTCGTGCAGGAGCTGATCCGCTCGCCCGACGGCGGCGGGGTGATCGGCGAGATCCTCGACCGCACGCTGGACCGGTTCGAGGCCGACACGCGCGCGCTGCTGGGCGCGGCGGCGCTCGCCGGCTCGGGCACGCCGCTCGCGGTCCTGGCGACGGCGGCGTCCTGTCCGGTCCGCGTCGCGGCCGAGCGCCTGGAGCCGGCGACGCAGGCCGGTGTGCTCGCCGAGGTCACCCCGTTCGGCGTGCGCTTCCGGCACGCGCTGTGGGCCGAGGCCGCCGCACGGGCCATCCCCGCCGCGGCGCTGCATGCGCAGCTCGCCGCGGCGTGGGACGCCGTCGCCACCCGCGACGGGCGCGCCGCCGCCGCGGGACACCGGCTGCACGCCGCCGCGGGCACGCCGGCGGCGGCCGAGGCGGTCACGGCGGCCTGCGAGGTCGCCGGGGAGCTGCTGGCGGCCGGCCAGCGGGAACGCGGCGTCGGACTGCTCGGCGACGCCCGCGACGTCGGCATGGGATGCCTCGACCGGCCCGCGCTGCGCGCGGAGGTGGCGCTCGAGCTCGCCCAGGCCCTGCGCGGCCTCGGCGACCTCGGACCCGCGCTGCGGCTGTACGCGGAGGCGGCCGAGCTCGCTCGCGAGAGCTCGGACCCGGTCATGCGGGCGCGCGCCGAGGTGGGCGCGAACCTGTGGACCACCGCGTTCGTGCCCGACCCGGCGCGCCTGCGCCGGCTGGAGGACGCGCTGCAGACGCTGCCGGACGGGGAGCTGCGGCTTCGCGCCCGGCTGCTCAGCCGCCTCACGGTCGTGGGCGGCGCCGATCCCGACGCCGCCGAGCGCGTGCGCGGGTGGGCGGACGAGGCGGTCGGGCTGGCGCGCGCGGTGGGCGACCCGGTCCTCCTCGCGCAGACCCTGATCAACCAGACGATGTCGCCGTCGACCCGCGCCGAGCTCGACGCCCGCATCGGGGTTGCCGACGAGGTCGTGCGCCTCGCCGAGCACGCCGGCCGCTCGGACCTCGCGCTGTACGGCCACCAGCGGCGCGTCTCCCACCATCTGAACCACGGCGACGTCGGCGCTGCGAATCGGTCGCTGTCGCGGGCCGAGCTCCTCGCCGAGCTGCTGCCGGGCGCCGGCTGGCGGCAGCGGACGCTCGTGCAGCGCACGACGCTGCTCGCGCTGACCGCCGGCCACGCGCCGGCGGCCGAGGCGATGGACGAGGCCGCGCGCGTGGGGATCGGGCACATCGAGCCGCTCGTGCTGCTCGGATGCGAGGTGATGCACCGGCTGATGCTCCTCGACCTCTACGGGCACGTCGATCCGAGGACGGAGGAGGCCTACCGCTCCATGGTCGAGCTCGCCGGCGACGTGGCGTCGCCCGTCCTGCAGGTCCAGAAGGGCTTCGGCGCGCAGCTCCTCGGCGACGAGGCGATCGTCGGCGACGTGCTGCACCGCTACGGCGGGGCGCCCGAGCGGCTCCTGCGCTCGATGACCGGCGACCACCTGCTCCGCGTCCTCGGCGACACGATCGCGCGGTCGAGGGCCGCGCCGCTCGCCGGATCCGCGTACCGCGCGCTGCTCCCGTACGCCGGGCTGCTCAACGTCGGCGGCGGGCAGTGCGCGGGGCTGCCGGTCGACGACGTGCTGGGCCGGCTCGCCATCCTGCGGCGCGATCTGCCGGCGGCGGTGCGCCACGCGCGCGCCGCGGTGGCGCTGGCGCGCTCGCTGCCGTCGCCGCCGCTGACGGTCCACTGCCTCGATCATCTCGCGGACGCGATCGAGCTCGCCGGCACGGCCGACGGCGAGGATCCGCAGGCGCTGCGGGCCGAGGCCGACACGCTGTCCGCGGCGGCCGGAGTCGCGCGTCCCGGCCGGGAGCGGCCGCCGGGCCCGTCGCGGGACGTGCGGGGAGCGACCATCCGACGCGACGGGTGGCAGTGGGTGCTCGCGTCGCCGCTCGGCGAGGCGCGGGTCCGCGAGCGCGCCGGACTGGGCCAGCTCGCCCGGCTGCTGGCGACGCCGGGGGTCGAGGTCTCGGCGATCGAGCTCGCGGGTCCCGGCGAGGCGCCGGTCGCGCGCGACCTCGGCCCGAGCCTCGACGCTCGGGCCAAGCGCGACTACCGCAGGCGCCTGCTCGAGCTACAGGCCGAGGTCGACGACGCGGAGGCGGCCCACGACGCCGTCCGCGGCGAGCGCGCCCACATCGAGATGGACGCGCTGCTGCGCGAGCTGAAGCGGGCGATCGGGCTTGGGGGCCGGGACCGCCCGACCGGCTCAGGCGCCGAGCGGGCGCGCGTGAACGTCGCCCGGAGCCTGCGGCGGGCGATCGCGGCGATCGCCGAGCAGGCGCCGCTCCTCGGTGAGCACCTCGAGCAGTCGGTGCGCACCGGCGGCTACTGCCTGTACCTGCCGGTGCCGGGCGCGACGGAGCTGTCCTGGACGGTGGAGACCGCGGACCGCCCGTAGCCTCCGTCGCCCGGCGGAACGAATCGTTCCACCGCGGTGAACGCCGTCAGGGTCGTGGACGAGAGCCCCCCGACCCGTCACGCCCCGCGCGGCATCAGCCACGTCGCCGTGGTGACCGCCGACCTCGACGCCTTCCGCGCCTTCTACGAGGAGACGATCGGGCTCGAGACGACGCTGGTGCTCGCCGCCGGACCCGGGCACGCCCGGCAGGCCGTCGTCCACGCGGGCGAGGCCATGCTGCACGTCTTCGAGGTCCCCGGGTATCACCCGGACGGGCACGGCTTCCCGCCCGCGATGTTCGAGCGCGGTCGTCTCGACCACCTCGGGTTCACGGTGGTCGACGAGTCCGCGCTGCGGGCGGTGCGCGACCGCCTGCTGGCGGCCGGGGCGTCCAGCGGCGACATCCGGCGCCTGGGGCCGATGCTCTCGGTCCGCTTCCACGATCCCGAGGGCTTCGAAGGCGAGGTCAACTGCCTCGACCCGAGCTACGACCCCTCGGCCGTCCGGGCCGAGGACGAGATCGTCGACCGGCGCTGGTTTGCGCGGGTCACGCGCGCGCTGCGCACCGATTCCCCCACCCAAAGGAGCACGCCATGATCGCCCGTCTCGTCACGCTGCCCGTCTGGGTCGCGGCGCTGGTCGCGAGCGCGGTGGTGGTCCTCTCGGCCGCCGCGGCGGCGCACGCGGCCGAGCGGGTGCCCGCCGCGTCGATCTCGTGGACGGCGTGCGGCGACCGCCTCGAGTGCGCCGAGGTCCCGGTGCCGCTGGACTGGGCCGAGCCGGACGGCGAGACGATCGAGCTGGCGGTGATCCGCCACCTCGCCACCGACCCCGACGCGCGCATCGGCTCGATCTTCGTCAACCCGGGCGGACCCGGGGAGAGCGGCGTGGAGATCGTGCGCGACAACGGCGGCCTGCTCGACGAGTGGGGCGCCGGCCGCTTCGACGTCGTGGGCTGGGATCCGCGCGGGACGAACGGCAGCGCGCCGGTCCGGTGCTTCACCGACCCGGCGAGCGAGGAGCGCTTCTGGAGAGGCATGCAGATCCCGACGACGCCGGTCGCGTCGCGTCCGTACGCGCGCAAGATGGCCGAGCTCTCGCGCCGCTGCCGGCAGATCAGCGGCGACCTCCTGCGCCACATCTCCACCGCGGACACCGCGCGCGACTTGGAGGCGCTGCGCCAGGGCGTGGGCGACAAGGCGCTCACCTACATCGGGCTCTCGTACGGCACGATGCTCGGCCGCGTCTACGCGAACATGTTCCCGCAGACCGTCCGGGCGATGATGCTCGACTCGCTCGGCGACCAGGTCCGGTACTTCCGCGGGGCGGAGTCGCGCCTCGTCAACGGCGCGTCGGGCACCGACGCCGTGTTCGAGCAGTTCCTCGCGCTGTGCCAGGGCGCCGGCCCGTCCGGGTGCGCGCTCGCGCGCTACCCCGAGACCGTCGAGACGCGGGTCACCCGGCTCTTCGAGCGGGCCCGCCGCGCGCCGATCCCCGCCCCGCACGCCGACCCGCCCGGCCGCCTCACCTACAGCGACCTGCTGCTGACGACGTTCTCCCCGCTGCGCGACCCGAACACCTGGCCCGAGTACGCCGCGCAACTCGACGCCGCCGCGAACGGCGACGCCTCGGCGCTGGAGGACGCGGCCCGGCAGGGACGCACCGCGTACGCGTTCAACAAGGCGACCACGTCGGCCGCGATCCAGTGCGCGGACGCCCCCGCCCGGCGGCCGTTGAGCGCGTGGCCGTCGGTGATGCGGCGCGCCACCCGTGCCGGCGAGCTGTGGGGCCCCGTCCTGGGGTGGTGGCTGTGGGCGCCGTGCGCGGCCGACTGGCCCAGGAGCACCGGCAGCTACACCGGGCCGTGGGACGCGAAGACCCCCAACCCGCTGCTGCTGATCGGCAACGTGTACGACCCGGCCACGTCGTACCCCGGCGCCCGCAACGCGGAGCGTGAGCTGGGCGACGCCGTGCTCCTCACCGTCGCCGGTTACGGGCACCCCAGCTACCAGCTTCCGAGCGCCTGCACCGACGCGGCCCGGGTCCGCTACCTCGTCGACCTCGTCACCCCCGCCCGCGGCACCGTCTGCCGCGACGACCAGGCGCCGTTCGGCCTGCCGGCGGCGCCGGTCGGACGATGAGTTCCTCTCGCGCGCGGAGTCTTCACGTTCGAGGCCACCGCCGAAAGGACATCCCCATGCCCAGCCCCAGCCCCACCCGACGCGCGACGCCATGCTGATCTATTCCATGAGCGCGTCGGTCGACGGCTTCATCACCGACCGCGACGGCGGCATCGGGTGGGGCGCGCCCAGCGACGAGCTGTTCCGCTTCCACACCGAGCAGGTCGGCGAGCTCGGCGCGTGCGTGCTCGGCCGCCGGCTCTACGAGACGATGCTCGTCTGGGAGACCGACCCGGCGATGCGCCACGACGAGGACAGCATCGCGTTCGCCGACATCTGGACCGCGCTGCCGAAGGTCGTCTTCAGCCGCACGCTCGACGGCGTCCAGGGCAACGCGCGGCTCGCGACCGGGGCGCTGGAGGACGAGATCGCGACGGTCCTCGAGTCGGCCGGCGGGGACGTCGAGATCGGCGGCGCCACCCTGGCCTCGCAGGCGCTCGAGCTCGGCCTGGTCGACGAGGTGCGGCTGTTCCGCTACCCGATCGTGCTGGGCGGCGGCACGCCGTACTTCCCGCCGGTCGCCGAGCCGATCCCGCTGGAGCTGGTCGAGACGAGGACGTTCCCGCCGCGGGTGGTCTTCGAGCGCTACCGGCGCGTGCGCGCCGCCGCCTGAGAGACGTTCGGCACGTTGGCGGGGAGGCGGTTGCTCAGTCGTCGGACGCGGGCCGGTCGGCGATGCTCAGCAGGCCGGTCTGCGGGGTGGGCTCGTGGTCGACCTGGAGCGTGGTGTGCTCGATCCCGAAGCGCTCGCGCAGCATCGCCTCGAGCTCGCGACGGCGCCGGTGGCAGTCGTCGCCCTCGGCGACGAGCACGTGCGCGGCCAGCGCGGGGAAGCCGCTCGTGACCTCCCAGACGTGGAGGTCGTGCACCTCGCGGACCCCGGGCAGCTCGCTCATCGCGCGGCCGATCTCCGCCGAGCTCATGCCCTGGGGCGTGGCTTCGAGCAGGACGCGCACGGAGTCGCGGATCAGGCGCCAGCCCGACCGCAGCATCACGCCGACGACGACCATCGCGGCCAGCGGGTCGGCGCGCTCGAAGCCGAGCGTCACCACCGCGATGCCGCCGATCGTCGCGGCGATCGAGCCGTAGAGGTCGGCCAGCACGTGCGCCCGGGCGCCCGCGACGTTGAGCGACTGACGCTCGGCTTTGGCCAGCGTCCACGCCGCCGCCACGTTGACGATCGCGCCGGCGACGCCGACGACGATGACGATCGCGCCCTCGACGCCCGACGGGTCGATCAGGCGCCGCACCGACTCGACCCCCAGCACCGCGGCGAGCGCGACGAGGCCGACGCCGTTGATCTGGGCCGACAGCACCTCGGCGCGCCTGAGCCCGAACGTGAACGTCGAGGTCACCGGCCGCAGCGCCAGCCGCGCGGCGACGAGCGCCAGGGCGATCGAGCCCGCGTCGGTCAGCATGTGGGCGGCGTCCGACAGCAGCGCGACCGAGTTCGCCACCAGGCCGGCGACGACCTCGACGAGCATGAAGCCGGCGATGATCGCCAGCGCGATCGCCAGGAGCCGGCGGTCCGCGTCGGCCGACGGCGCGTGGCGGTGACCGTGCCCGCCGTGATCGTGCCCGTCGTGGTCGTGATCGTGCCCGCCGCCCGGCACCGGCGGCGCCGCGGGCTCGATCGGGTCGCGCGGCGACATCCCCGATCGAATCTAGCTCGACGCGGCGCGACCCGGGTCCCGACAACGCGCGAGGCCCCGCACGTGCGGGGCCTCGCGCGTCAGGCTTGGGGGGCCGGCCGGGGCGTCCGGCCGGCGGCTCGGATCAGCCGCAGCCGGTGTTGTTGCCGCAGCTCGAGCACGTGTAGCACGAGCCCGTGCGCTGCATCATGCCGCCGCACTGGTTGCACGCCGGGCCGAGGTCGAGGCCCATCAGGCGGGCCGGGACGACCGGCGGCGTGTCGGTCATCGCGGAGGCCGCGGGCTGGGCGGCCGGCGACTCCGCCGGCGCCGGGGCGCCGGCCGCGGCCGCGGCCGCGGGGCCGGCCGTGTCGGAGCCGATGCTCGTCGCCGCGTCCTCGCCCGACTTCCGGGCCCGGACGGCGTCGGTCATGATGCCCAGCTCCTCCTGCACCTCGGCGTCGCAGAAGCGCGAGGCCAGCCAGCGCATGATGTAGTCGGGCATCGACTTGGCGAACGGGATCTCCGGGTTCTGCGTGATCCCCTCCGGCTCGAAGCGCATGTAGGCGAACTTCTCGACCAGCGTCTCGAGCGGCACGCCGTACTGCAGCGCGATCGAGATCGCCGTGGCGAAGGAGTTCATCATCCCTCGCAGCGTCGAGCCCTCCTTGCCGATGTCGGTCAGGAAGATCTCGCCGACGGTCCCGTCGTCGTACATGCCGGCGGTGATGTAGCCCTCGTGGCCGCCGACGTTGAACTTGTGCGTGATCGACTTGCGCTCCCGCGGCATCTTGCGCCGCGCCGGGCCCATCTCCGCGCGGACCTTCGACACCGCGGCGGCGACGGCCTGGTCGAGCTCCTCCTGGGAGTAGCCCTGGACGACGACCGGCTCGTCCTTGGACTGCTGCGCGTCGGTGCGCAGCGCCTGCGCCGTCTTGGAGCCGTCGCGGTAGATCGCCAGCGCCTTGACGCCCAGCTTCCAGGCCTGGACGTACGCGTCGGCGATGTCGTCGGCCGTCACGTCGTTGGGCATGTTCACCGTCTTGGAGATCGCGCCCGAGATGAACGGCTGCACCGCGCCCATCATCTTGATGTGGCCCATGTGCGAGATCGCGCGCGGGCCGACGGCGACATCGAACACCGGCAGATGGTCGGGGTCGAGGCCCGGCGCGTCGACGATCGTGCCGTGCTCGTGGACGTACGCCTCGATCTGCTCGATCTGGTCGTCGCTGTAGCCCAGCGTCTGCAGCGCCATCGGGATCGTGCGGTTGACGATCGTCATCGTCCCGCCGCCGACGAGCTCCTTGTACTTGACGAGCGAGAAGTCCGGCTCGATGCCGGTCGTGTCGCAGTCCATCAGGAAGGAGATCGTGCCGGTGGGCGCGAGCACCGTCGCCTGCGCGTTGCGGTAGCCGTGGACCTCGCCGACGGCGACCGCCTCGTCCCACGCCTGGCGCGCCGCGGCCAGCAGCTCGCCGTCGCCGCAGTAGCGGTCCGGGATGGCGTACGACGCGTCGCGGTGCATCCGCATGACCGCGTTGTGCGGCTCGCGGTTCTCCTCGTACTTCTCGTACGGGCCGATCGCCGCCGCGATCCGGGCCGACCCCAGGTACGCCCGGCCGGTCATCAGCGCGGTGATCGCCGCCGCCGTGCCGCGACCCTCGTCGGAGTCGTACGGCATGCCGTTGCTCATCAGGTACGCGCCGAGGTTCGCGTAGCCGAGGCCGAGCTGACGGAACGCGCGCGCGTTCTCGCCGATCTCCTCGGTCGGGTAGCTCGACGGCCCGACGATGATCTCCTGGGCCAGGAACACGATGTCGACGGCGTGCTCGAAGCGCTCGACATCGAACGTCCCGTCCGGCCGGCGGAACTTCATGAGGTTCAGCGACGCCAGGTTGCAGGCCGAGTCGTCGACGTGCATGTACTCCGAGCACGGGTTGCTCGCGTTGATGCGACCCGAGTTCGGGCACGTGTGCCACTGGTTGATCGTCGTGTCGTACTGGACGCCCGGATCGGCGCAGCGCCAGGCCGCCTCGGCGATCTTGTTCATGACGTCACGCGCGCGCAGCGTCTCGACCGGCTCGCCGGTGGTGCGGGCGATCGTCTGCCACTCGCCGTCCTCCTCGACGGCCTGCATGAACTCCTCGGTGACGCGCACCGAGTTGTTGGCGTTCTGGTATTGGATCGACGTGAAGCCGTCGCCGTCGATCGACATGTCGAACCCCGCGCGCGCGAGCGCCTCGGCCTTCTCCTCCTCCTTGGCCTTGCACTCGATGAAGTCGATGATGTCGGGGTGGTCGACGTCGAGGACGACCATCTTGGCCGCGCGACGCGTCTTGCCGCCCGACTTGATCGTGCCCGCCCAGGCGTCGGCGCCGCGCATGAACGACACCGGGCCGGACGCCGTGCCGCCCTTGCTGAGCGGCTCCATCGACCCGCGGATCTTCGACAGGTTGATGCCCGAGCCGGAGCCGCCGCGGAAGATCTTGCCCTCCTTGGTGTTCCACTCGAGGATCGACTCCATCGTGTCCTCGACCGAGAGGATGAAGCAGGCCGAGCACTGCGGGTGCTCCTCGAAGCCGACGTTGAACCAGACGGGGCTGTTGAACGCCGCCATCTGGTGGAGCAGGATGTAGGTCAGCTCGGCCTCGAACGCGTCGCCGTCCTCGACGGTCGCGAAGTAGCCGCGGGCGCGGCCCCAGTCGGCGATGGTCCCCGCGACGCGGGAGATCATCTGCTTGACCGAGCGCTCGCGCGTCGGCGAGCCGAGCTGGCCGCGGAAGTACTTCTGGGCGACGATGTTCGTCGCGTTCTGCGACCACGAGGCCGGGAACTCGACGTCCTTCTGCTCGAAGGCGACCCGGTCGCCGTGGCCGATGCGCGCGTCGCGCACCTCCCACTCGACGGTGTCGAACGGGTGCACGCCGGGAGTCGTGAAGAGTCTCCGGACACGCAGCGCCTCGCTGGCCTTGAAGTCGGCGGCGAGTGGGGTCTGCGCGCTGAGGTCCGTCATGCTGCTGCCTCCCGGAAAGTGGTACGAATGCAGGGGTTTCCCCTCCTAGGGCCGGGAGGGGAGGTCTTCGGTGATGGGGAAGACGGGGTCGTGAAGCGTCCTCCTTGCACCGGACGGAACCACGGAGCCCTGCCTCCGTGCTGCCATCGTTCCCGCAAGCACCGCGCATTTTAGCCTGCGGGACTGCAATTCGAATGGCATTCGGGGCGGTCCGCGGCGCCGACGGCCGCCGCCGCACGCGCCCTCGGGCGGGACGGTCAGGACTCCGTGGACGACGCGTCCGCCTTCGGACGGCTCGGCCACAGCGTGTGCGAGACGGGCCAGATCGCCCAGATCGCCAGGACGATCGTCAGGCGGCCGATCCACGCCGACAGCGCCTCGGTGCGGTCGGCGTCGCCGACGAGCAGGATCGCCAGGCCCAGGAGCCCGCAGCTGATCGCCCACGCCAGCGCCGCCTTGCCGAACTCGCGCCACTCGTAGGCGGTCCGGGCGCGGCCGTGCTTGGGCGGGCGCCACGGCGGCGGGCCGCCGGCGAAGCGGTGTGCGAAGCGCTGGTCGGCCCAGCGGATCATGCTCGGCCCGAACGCGACCGACACGCCCAGGTAGGCGGCGGCCAGGCCATGCGAGAACCCGGCGGTCGCCCCGCGGGACAGGTCGATCACGGTCGCCACGAGCAGGACGAGGTCGACGAGCGGCACGCCCACGAGCAGGACGGTGCTCGCCCGCCGCCATCGCAGCAGGTAGCGCGTGACGAGGCCGGCGCCGAGGATCACCCAGAACGCGATCTCGCAGGCGACGATCAGCGCGAGCAGCATGGCTCCGTTGTAGCACAGGTGTGCTAAATACCGGCGTCGTGCCCAGGCTCGTCGACCACGACGCCCGTCGCGCCGAGATCGCCGACGCGGTCTGGCGGGTCGTCCGGCGCGAGGGCATCGAGGGCGCGTCGGTGCGGCGCGTCGCCGCCGAGGCGGGGTGCTCGACGGGCTCGCTGCGCCACTACTTCGCGACCCAGTCGGAGCTCGTCGCGTTCGCGATGGAGCTCGTCGTCCGACGGGTCACCGAGCGCGTCGTCGCGCTGCGCCCCACCGGGCCGCCGGTCCGGCGCGCGGTCGCCTACCTGGAGGTGACGATCCCGCTCGACGACGAGCGCCGCGCCGAGATGCAGGTGTGGCTGGCGTTCACCGCCCGCGCCCTCGTGGACCCTGCGCTGGCGGAGCTGCGCGACCGCGCCCACGCCGACCTGCGCGGCCTGTGCGCCGGCGTCGTCCGCGCACTGGGCGTCACGCGCGACGTCCCCGCCGAGGCCGAGCGGCTGCACGCGCTCGTCGACGGCCTGGCGCTGCACGCGGTGGTCGACCCGCGCACGACGACGCCGCGGCGCGTGCGCACGCTGCTGCGCCGCCATCTCGAGGCGCTCGCGGCCGGCTGAGCGACGGCGGTCAGCGCGCCCGGCGCGGACGCAGCCAGTCGCGGAACTCGTCCCAGGTCGCGCCGCCGCGGTAGGCGGCCTCGCCCAGCGCGTGCCGCGCGCGCGGCAGCCAGGCCGGCTCCCAGGCGGTGAGGCGGATCAGCCCGGCCGCGAGCAGGACGAGCAGCGCCAGCACGGCGAGGACGATGCCGCCGACGAGCAGCGGCGACGGGCCGTCGTCGTCGGAGGCCGCGGCCGGCGCGCCCGCGGTCGTCGTCGACGTCGCCGGGGGCGTCTGCGTCGTCGCCGCGGGCGGGGCCGCCGGGGCGGTGCTCGGAGCCGGCGCCGGGGCCGGCAGCCCGGTCGTCGCCGTGGGGTCCTGGGCCGCGGCCGGCCCGGCCAGGACGAGGGCGCAGGCGGCGAGCGCGGCGATCGCTGAGACGAGGCGGCGCATCGCCCTGACGCTAGTGGATCGCCGGCCCGGCCCATAGGCTCCCGCCATGGAATTCGGAGTCAGCTACTTCGCGACGCACGATGCGATGGGCCCCGGGCCGCTGGCCCGGCTGCTCGAGGAGCGAGGGCAGGATTCGGTCTGGTTCTCCGAGCACAGCCACATTCCGGTCAGCCGCCGGACGCCCCACCCCGCCGGCATCGAGCTGCCGCGCAAGTACCTGCACACCTACGACCTCTTCGTCGCGATGACCGCCGCGGCCGCGGCGACCACGCGCCTGCGGATCGGCAGCGGCGTCTGCCTCGTCGTCCAGCGCGACCCGATCACCACCGCCAAGGCGGTCGCCAGCGTCGACCACCTGTCGGGCGGTCGGGTCGAGTTCGGGGTCGGCGCCGGCTGGAACCGCGAGGAGATGGAGGACCACGGCACCGACCCGCGCACGCGCGTCGCGCTCATGCAGGAGCGCCTCGAGGCGATGAAGGCGATCTGGACGCAGGAGGAGGCCAGCTACCACGGCCGGTTCGTCGACTTCGAGCCGATGTGGCAGTGGCCCAAGCCGCAGCAGCGCCCGCACCCGCCGGTGCTCGTCGGGGGCGACGGCCCGCTCGTGCGCGCCTGCATGCTGGCCGTGGCCGACGCCTGGATCCCGCTCTACCGGCCCGGGGTCATCGAGCACGCCAAGGAGGTGCTGGCCCAGGCCGACCGTCCGATCGAGCTGCAGCTGATGGGCGTCCCGCCCGACCCGGCGGTGCTCGAGCAGGCCGAGCGCGCCGGCGTGCGCCGCGCGATCGCCTGGCTGCCGTGCGCGGCCCGCGGGCCGATCGAGAAGGCGCTGGACGAGTGGGAGAGCGCGATCATGGAGTTCACGGGAGGGTGAGCCCGCAGGCCGCGCGCGAGCGGTTCGCGGCCGCGCGCGTGGCCCGGCTGGCGACCGCCGACCCGGACGGCGTCCCGCACCTCGTGCCGGTCGTGTTCGCGGTCGCCGGCGACGTCGTCTACTCCGCGATCGACGCCAAGCCGAAGCGCACGACCGCGCTGAGGCGCCTGGCGAACATCGCGGCCAACCCGCGGGTCGCGCTGCTCGCCGACCACTACGACGAGGACTGGAGCGCGCTGTGGTGGGCGCGGGCCGACGGCGCCGCCCGGGTCGTCGACGCCGCCGAGGACGAGGCGCGTGCGGCGATCGCGCTCCTGGCCGCCCGCTACCGGGCCTACCGCACGACCCCGCCGCCCGGGCCGGTGATCGCCGTCGACGTCGAGCGCTGGTCGGGCTGGTCGGCGCGTTAGCGCAGGACCGCCAGCGCGTCGGCCAGCAGCTCGCCGGGTGTCCGGCGAGCGTCGAGCACGACCCACCGCGCGGGGTCGGCCGCGGCGAGTTCGTCGTAGGCGCGCGCGATCGCCGCGAAGAAGTCCTCGCCCTCGGCCTCCAGGCGGTCGACCGCCTCGCCGCGCCCGTCCGCGCGCTCCCGCGCGAGCGCCGGGTCGAGGCGCAGCAGCAGCGTGCGGTCGGGGCGCAGCCCGCCGGTGGCGAAGTCGTTGATCGCGCGCACCGCCTCGATCCCGAGCCCGCGGCCCGCGCCCTGATAGGCCAGCGACGAGTCGACGAATCGGTCGAGGACGACGGTCGTCCCGCGCGCCAGCAGCGGCGCCAGCGCCTCCTCGACCAGCTGCGCCCGCGCCGCCGCGTACAGCAGCGCCTCGGCCCGCGCGCCCACGCGCAGCGCCGGGTCCTTGACGACCTCGCGCACGCGCTCGGCCAGCGCGACGCCGCCCGGCTCGCGCAGGAGCACGGCGCCCGGGAGCGCATCGGCCAGCGCGGCCGCCAGCGTCGACTTGCCCGCGCCGTCGATGCCCTCGATCGTGATCAGCGCCATCGGCGCGCAAGCCTACGATGAAGCCCGCATGCTGCCCGGCACCGAGGACCACCCGCACGCCCGCGCGGTGCTGACGCCCGCGCTGCCGCCCGACGGGAACCCGAGCCACGCGTACCTGTTCCATGGGCCTGCGGGCAGCGGGAAGCGGGAGGTCGCGCGCGAGCTCGCCGCCGCGCTGCTGGCCGACGGCGCGCCCGACCCGGCCGAGGCCGCGGCGCGCGTGCGCTCCGGCGCGCACCCGGACCTGACCTGGGTCGCGCCCAGCGGCGCGGCCGAGATGCTCGTCTCCGACGTCGACGAGCCCGTGGTCGCGGCGGCCACGCGCACGCCGTTCGAGGCGCGCCGGCGCGTGTTCGTCATCGAGCGCGTCGACACGATGAACGACCAGGCGGCCAACCGGATGCTCAAGACGCTCGAGGAGCCGCCGCCGTTCGCCCACCTCGTGCTGCTCACCGACCGGCCCGGCGAGGTGCTGCCGACGATCGCCTCGCGCTGCCAGCACGTGCGCTTCGACGCCCGTCCGCCGTCGGCGATCGCCCAGCGCCTGCAGCAGCGCCACGGCGTGCCGGAGGCGACCGCGCAGGCGTGCGCGCGCCTGTGCCTGGGCGACGGCGAGCGGGCGCTGCGGCTCGCGCTCGGCGACGGGCCCGCGCTGCGCGAGGCGGCCGAGGCGCTCGCCCGCGCCGCGCTCGCCGACGACCTCGCGGGCAAGCCGTGGTCCGCGCTGCTCGCGCACGCTCGCAGCGCCGGCGAGCAGGCCGCGCGCGAGATCGAGGCGCGGACCGCCGACGAGCTCGAGCTGACCGCCAAGCGCGACCGCAAGCGCACAGAGCGCGAGGGCGGCGAGCGCGCCAAGCGCGCCCAGCGCCGCGCGCAGGCCGCCGTGTGGGACCTGGGCCTGCAGCTCACCGGGCTGTGGCTGCGCGACCTGGCCTGCGTCGCCGAGGGCGCGCCGGAGGTCGTCCACAACCGCGACCGCCTCGACCGCCTGGAGGCCGACGCCGCCGGCCGCGACCCGGCGCGCCTGCGCGCCGCGGTCGAGCTCGTCGACGACACCCGCTTCCGCCTGCAGCTCAACGTCAGCGAGGAGCTGGCCTTCGAGGCGCTCGCCTACCGGCTGGCCGACGCGCTGAGCTGACGCCCGTGGCGCCGCTCGTCCTCGTCGCGCCGGACTCGTTCAAGGGGACGTTCTCGGCGGCGCAGGTCGCCGAGGCGCTCGCCGCCGGGATCGAGGAGGCCGGCGCCCGCGCCGACCGCTGCCCGGTCGCCGACGGCGGCGAGGGGACGCTCGACGTCCTGCTCGCGGCCCGCGGCGGCGAGGTGCGGACCGCGCCCGCGCACGACCCGCTGGGCCGCCCGCTCGACGCCCGCTTCGCGCTGCTGGACGGCGGCGGGACCGCGGTGGTCGAGACCGCCGAGGCCTCGGGCCTGGCGCTCGTCGCGCCGGAGGAGCGCGACGCGGAGGCGGCGAGCACGGCCGGCGCCGGCGAGCTGATCGCGGCCGCCGCGGCGGCGGGCGCCCGCGAGATCCTCGTCGCGGTCGGCGGCAGCGCCACCACCGACGGCGGGCGCGGCGCGATCGCGGCCATCGAGGCCGCCCGCGGCCTGCGCGGCGCGCGCCTCACCGTCCTGTGCGACGTCACGACGCCGTTCGAGGACGCCGCGCGCGTGTTCGGCCCGCAGAAGGGCGCCGATCCGGCCGCCGTCGAGCGTTTGACCGCGCGGCTGCACGCGTTCGCCGGGCAGCTGCCGCGCGACCCGCGCGGCCGGCCGCTGACCGGCGCCGCCGGCGGCCTGTCGGGCGGGCTGTGGGCGGCGTTCGGCGCGCGGCTCGTCCCCGGCGCGGCGGCCGTCCTCGACGCGGTCGGCTTCGACGCGCGCCTCGCCGCCGCGGACGCGGTCGTCGCCGGCGAGGGGCGCATCGACGGCCAGAGCCTGGCCGGCAAGATCGTCGGCGAGATCGCCGCCCGCGCCCGCGCCGCAGGGCGCCCGCTGCACGTCGTCGCCGGCGCCGACGCGCTCGAGCCCGGTCAGCGCGACGCGCTCGGCCTCGCGAGCGTCACCGCCGCCCCGACGCTCGACGACGTCCGCGCGGCCGGCCGGCGGATCGCGGGCGCGCTCAGCTGATCGCGCCGGTCGCCGCGAGGACCAGCACCGCGATGCCGAGCGGGATGCGGTAGGCGATGAAGATCGTCAGCGTGTTCGTGGCCAGGTAGCGCAGCAGCCACGCGATCGCCGCGTAGCCGGACACGAACGCCAGGATGGTCGCCACGACCGTCGGCACGACCCCGACGCTGCCCTCGCCGCCGATGTGGCGCGCCTCGAACAGGCCGCTGATCACGACCGCGGGCACCGACAGCAGGAACGAGTAGCGCGCCGCGGCCGCCCGGTCGAACCCGCGCAGCAGGCCGGCCGAGATCGTCGCCCCCGACCGCGACACGCCCGGGATGAGCGCCAGCGCCTGCGCGAAGCCGATGAAGATGCCGTCGCGCGCGGTGATGCCGGCGATCGGGCGGTCGCGCGTGCCGATGCGGTCGGCGATCAGCATCACGAACGAGAACGCGATCAGCATCGAGCCGATCAGGTAGAGGCTGCGCGCGCCCTCCTCGATCTGGTCGGAGAACGCGAAGCCGAACACGCAGATCGGGATCGTGCCCAGGATGATGAACCAGCCCAGGTTCGCCTCGTGGCTGCGCTGCTTGAACGGCAGGCGCAGCTCCCGCAGCCAGGCGCGCCCGATGTTCCACAGGTCGCGGCGGAAGTAGAGGAGGACCGCCGCCATCGTCCCCAGCTGGATGACCGCGGTGAACGCGGCGCCCGGGTCCTCCCAGCCGAAGAACGCGGGCACGATCCGCAGATGGCCGCTGGAGGAGATGGGCAGGAACTCCGTCAGCCCCTGGACGAGGCCGAGGACGATGGCCTCGAAGACGCTCACGACGGGCGCTGAGGCTACCGGGGGTCGATCGGGCCCAGCCGGGGGATCCTTCCGGCCAGGGCGAACGCCCGGAACTGCCGGAAGTGGCGGTGCTCGGGGCCGTGGAAGTCGGCCGACCCCGTCGTGAGCAGGTCCAGCTCCTCGGCGCGGTCGGCCAGCAGCCGCGTCTGATCGGGCGTGTGGGTGATGTAGAAGGCCTCGATCCCGTCGAGGCCGTAGCCGACGTAGCGGTCGATCGTCGCGAGCACCTCGTCGGGGTCCTTGACGTCCCAGAACGGGTGGGCCCAGATCGCCACGCCGCCGGCCGCGTGGATGACGCCGATCGCGTCCTCGACCGTCGGGATCGTGCGCCCCGCGAACGCGGGCGCGCCCTCGATCAGGTAGGCGACGAGCACGGCGGGCGGGTCGTGCAGGCCCTCCTCCTCCAGCCGCGCGCGGTTGGCGGGATGCGCGAACACGGCGGCGGCGATGTGCGGGCGCCCGACCGGCTTGCCCTGCGCGGTGCGCTCGCGGATGCGCGACTCCTCCAGCTCGAAGCCGAGCTCGCGGAGCTTCGCGATCATCCGATCGGCGCGCCCGTCGCGGTCGGCCCGGTAGGCGGCGAGGCGCTCCAGGAACGCCTCGTCGTGGTGGTCGATCCCGTAGCCGAGCACGTGGATGTCGGGATGCGCGCCGTCGGGCGCGGAGATCTCGACGGCCGGCACGAGCGCGATCCCGTGCTGCCGCGCCGCGTCGAGCGCCTCGTCCACCCCGGCGACGGTGTCGTGGTCGGAGAGGGCGAGGAGCTGCACCCCGGCGGCGGCGGCCAGGGCGACGACCTGCATGGGGGGCAGGTCGCCGTCGGAGTGGATCGAGTGCGACTGGAGGTCGAAGTCAGGGGCGTCGGGCATCCCCGCGCAGCCTGACAGACGCGGCGCCGCTCAGAGGTCGACGACGGCGAGGGCGGGCAGCCGCTCGGCCACCGCCTCGGCGATCACGCGCCGGTGGCAGCCCTCCGGCTCGGCCTCCAGGCACAGCAGCGCGGTTGCCGGCGTGTCCGGGTTGGCCAGCTCGGCGGCGAGGCGGTCCAGCGCGTCGGGCGCCTCGGCGTCGACGTGGGCGCGGTAGGCGGCGCGGGCCTCCGCCAGGTCGCCGCGGTGGAACAGCGGGCGGATGTGCGGCGGGGTGCCGAGCTCGCGGCGGTGCTCGTAGAGGATGCCGTGGTCGCGCAGCAGCTCGCCCAGGCGCGTCTTGGACATGCCGGCGCGGCGCGACTGCGGGCGGAAGCGCACGTCGATCACGCGCTGCACGCCGGCGTGGCGCAGCTCGGCGGCGAGCTCGAGCGGCATCAGGCGCTCGTAGCCGATCGTGCAGAGCGTCGGGGTCGTCACCTGCGGGACTCCGCCTCGGCCTCCATCCGGGTGACCGCGTCCTCGAGGCGCGTGATGAGCGCGCGCACGGCGGAGGGCGGCTCGCCGGTCGCCGGCAGCACGAGCTCGTAGCGGCGCGGGAACGCGAGGCCGTCGATGTCGACCTCGGCGAAGAAGCGGTGGTCGATGACGTAGCGCGACAGCAGGACGGGCGCGCCGCGGGCGATCGCCTCGCGTTGGGCGGCGTGCGGGGTGGAGACCTGCGCGGCGGGCGGCGCCAGCTCGAGCCCGTGGCGCCGCAGCACGGCGTCGACGGTCCAGCGCGCGTTGGAGGTCGGGTCGCGGACCACCATCGGGGTGCGCACGAACTCGGCCTGGCGGATGCGGCGGCGCTGCGCCCACGGGTGGCTGTGCGGGACCGCGCAGACGATCGCGTCGTCGGCGAGCTTCTGGCGGCGGACCCCGGGGTGGGGGGTGGCGTCGGGGCGCGCGGGCGCGACGCCGAGGTCGGCGCGGCCGTCGGCGACGTGGTTGCGCACGACGTGGCTGTTGGCGATCACGAGCTCGACGGCGAGCGGGTCGTCCTCGTCGGCGGTCGGCAGCGCGTCGTCGACGAACGCCTCGCTGGCCGAGTGGCTGGCGGCCAGGCGCACCGGGGAGACGGCGCGGCGCAGGTCGGCGACGAGGAGGTCGAGCAGCTCCATCTGGGCCAGCAGCGGACGCGCCTGCTCGTACAGGCGCCGGCCGGCGGGGGTGAGCGTCACGCCGCGCTGGGAGCGCTCCATGAGCTGCACGCCGACGGTCTGCTCGAGCGCCTGCAGTCGCTTGCTCAGGGCCGGCTGGGAGATGTGCAGCCGCAGCGCGGCGCGGCCGAGCGTGCCCGAGTCGGCGGCGGCGACGAGGCTGCGCAGGTCGGTCAGGTCGGGGCTTCGGGCGGGAGGTTGCGGCATGGTGCCGATGATGGTTGCCGGTCGGGATCCGTGACTTCTACGGACCCATAACCGGATGTTATGCAGGTCGTGGCGGTTCTGCATCGCTTTTTCGCCTCCTGGGCGCCCAAAAGCCCCGTTCGCGCCGAAGATGCGGACAGGAGCTGTTCGGATCTATCCCAGGAGATCAACCATGAGCACCATCTATCAGCACGACAACCAGGCGCCGCCCCGGGGGCCTCTGGCGAAGCGCATCAAGGGTCGCGACGACGGCGACGACCCCCGCCGCGAGTGGACACTCGTCGGCCTCGGCCTGATCGGCCTGCTGGCCGTCCTGGCCGTCGTGATCGCGGTCGTCTCGTTCGCGTCCTCCCAGAACGGCGAGCCCGCCGCCGCGGCCGCGGCCGACGCCGCCCCGGTCGCCGCCGTCGCGCCGTCCACCGGCGGCGTCACCCCCGCTCCGTCGATCGATCAGGCCAAGGACGTCGAGTATGAGCCGTTCGAGTGGGTCGACCCGACCCTGCCCGAGGTCCCCGCCGGCGACGTGAAGGAGTTCACCGTCGACGTGGCCGAGCACAGCGTGCAGGTGCATCCCGACCTGGCGCCGACGAACGCGTGGACCTACGCGGTCAACGGCGAGGTGTTCCGCGGCACCGCCGCCTCGCCCCCGATCGTGGTCGAGGAGGGCGACGACGTCGCCATCAGGTTCGTGAACGGCGGCTCGGAGGAGATGCGGGTCTCGATGGCGCACTCCATCGACTTCCACTCCGCCGAGGTCAACCCGGGCGAGTACTACGTGAACGTCAAGCCCGGCGAGGAGAAGCTGATCCGCTTCAAGGCCAAGCACCCGGGCGTCTTCATGTACCACTGCGCGACCTCGCCGATCCTGATGCACGTCGGCGCGGGGATGTCGGGCGCGATGATCGTCAAGCCCAAGGACCTGCCGCCCGTCGACCGTGAGCTGTGGATCACGCAGGCCGAGTACTACATCGGCCAGCCCGGCGCGACCGCCGACATGGAGAAGCTGCAGGCGATCGCCCCCGACGTCGTCGCGTTCAACGGCTACGCCGACCAGTACGCGGCCAAGCCGATCGACGTGAAGGCCGGCGAGCGCATCCGCCTGTACGTCCTGAACACCGGCCCCTCGAAGTGGAGCGCCTTCCACGTCATCGGGACGGTCTTCGACCGCGTCGTCTCCGACAACGGCGTCGCCGAGCACGTCCAGACGATGAACCTGGCGCCGTCGCAGGGCGGGTTCGCCGAGTTCACGCTCGACGAGGAGGGGACCTACCCCTTCCTGACCCACGCCTTCGGCGACATGGTCAAGGGCGCCCACGGGGTCCTGAAGACCGAGAACGCGCCGGTCGCCGGCGAGGCCGGGCACCCGGCTCCCGCCGACGACGCGAAGGCCGCCGGGCACGACCACGACGCCCACTCGTGATCGCAGCGCGGCCCATCGACCCGGCGAGCACGACCTAGTCCGAGGCCGCTCCACACAGCCGCCGCGCGCCGGTCCCGGCCTTCGCGGGACCGGCCCGGCGGCGGAGCGGGCGTTCGGGGAGGCGCCTGCTGGGACAGGCGAACGCAGCACAGGAGCGCCGGCCCGGGGGCCGGCGCTTCTGCGTCCGCGAACCCGTCGCTACCATGGCGGTCGCGCCGACATAGCTCAGCTGGTAGAGCACTTCACTCGTAATGAAGGGGTCCCCGGTTCGAGTCCGGGTGTCGGCTCTCATCGAAGCCGCCCGCAGCCGGGCGGCTTTCGTCGTTCAGGGGGCGGGCGCCTTGCGCTCCGGCGGGGGTGGGAGCCCTTATCCGCGTATAGCGACGGAAATGGCTCCCACGTCGGGGGAGGTGGGGCGGCCCTGGCGCGGGAGGCCGGTCGGATGACGCGACGTCGCCAATCCGCTACCGTCCTCCTGACAGAGCGTCAGCAACCAAGCACAGAGGTGGAGGCGATGGCGACGGTGCGGGCGGGTGCGACGGCGGCTGCGGCCGCGATCGCCGCGCTGCTGGCGACGGCCGGCGCCGCCGGCGCTCAGGACCACGCGGAGGCTCCCGAGATGCGGGACGCGCGCTACTGCGAGATCATCCCGGTGGTCGTCCAGGGCACGGCGGTCACGAGCTCGGTCTACAACACGATCGGGCTCAACGACTGCCCCGCGGACCTGTGGAGCGCGCTGACCGAGGCGCAGGTGAACGCCGAGTACGGATCGCAGGCGTCGAAGCTCAACGGCCCGCGGCACTTCGTCATGGACCACAGCGCGGCGGCCGGATCCAGCGCGGCGGGCGAGACGTTCACGTTCGGCGGCATCGAGGCCAAGCTCGTGGCCCGGCTCGTGACGAAGCTCGGCGAGCCCACCGTCGGCGACCAGTACTACCGGCCCAACCGCGTCCAGCGCGAGACGCAGTGGACGTACGACCGCGGGAAGCTCATCTACAAGCTCGTCGATCCGTCGGGCGCCGTCTACGTGATGCAGTCCTATGCGCAGATCGTCGACCCGAACCTGACGATCGACCAGCTCGCCGGCCTCGGCAGCCGCCTGAACCTGCCCGAGGGCTGGCGCTTCGCGACCCGCCGTCTGCGCCACACGATGACGATGACGGCCGAGGGCCAGACGTCGGTCGTCAACGACGACCTCCTCAACACCTACCAGGTGATGCGCAAGCCCCAGACGCGGATCAGCGGCGCCCCGCGCGGCTGCATCGACAAGCGCACGACCCTGCGCGTCCACGTCGACGGCGACACCGCGCTCACCCGCGTGTTCGTCGGCGGCCGGCGCGTCGCCGAGACGACGGACGCCGACGTGAAGGTCACCGTGAAGCCCAGCCAGGTGAACAAGAAGCCGGCGGTCGTGGCGACATCGCGCAACGACGCCGGCGTCTCGCGCGCGCACGTGCGCGTGACCGCCTGCGGCTGAGCGGCGGCCGCCCGACCTGCCGACTGGAGCGGGCCGCCCGGGCGAGAACCCGGGCGGCCCGTCGGCCGTCGGACTGGGCGGCCCCGGTAGGAATCGGCCGCCTCGAGGACGTGCTCGAAGCGCCGGACATGCTGGCTTCGATGCCGCAGGTCAGCTGCTGCCGACGGGCGTCGTGCCGAACATCAGCGTGCGGCGCCGGACGTCGTAGAAGACCGTGTCGGCGGCGGAGAGCAGGCCCTGCAGGTTGTCGGCGTCGTCGGCTTCAAGGTCAGGACCTCGTTCCAGGCGCCCTGATCGAGCACGAGTTGCAGCGTCCAGGTGCCCCGCTGTCCGGGCTTCCCTGCAACGCAGGTGAACTGGTAGTGGCTGAGCTGGCGGACCTCGATGCTGTCGTCGGTGACCGGCTGCTTGACGGACGGCATGGCGTCTCCTGGATCGGGTGACGAGACCCGGTCCGTCTGCCCGGCGGAGCAGGCCGGCGATTCACGGCGGGCGCGGCCACGCGCCGGGATCGAGCGGTCGGATCGCGAACGCGATGTCACGCATCCCCGGGCGGCCCGTCGGCCTGTCGGTCCGGGCGGCGATACTGCGTCTTCCCGCAGTGCTCCACGTCCACCGATCCGACCGCGCCGACGCGCTCGTCGCCGCCCTGGCGGAGCTGCTCGCCGAGCCGCCGCCCGACCCGTTCGCGCCCGAGCTGGTCGCGGTCCCCACGCGCGGCATCGAGCGATGGCTGACCCAGCGGCTCTCGGCCCACCTCGGCGCCACGCCGGGCCGCGGCGACGGGGTGTGCGCGAACGTCGACTTCCCCTCGCCGCACGCGCTGATCCGCGACGCGGTCGCGACCGCCGCCGGCGTCGACCCCGACGCCGACCCGTGGCGCCCCGAGCGCGCCGTGTGGCCGCTGCTCGGCGTCGTCGACGAGGCGATCGGCGAGCCGTGGCTGGCCGCGCTCGCGCGCCACATCGGCCGCGACGAGGACCCCAAGGACCCGGCGGCGCGGACCCGCGCCGCCCGTCGCCTCGGCGCCGTGCGCCACCTCGCCGAGCTGTTCGACCGCTACGCGCTCTACCGGCCCGAGATGGTCCGCGGCTGGCTGGGGAGCCGCGCCGACGACCACTGGCAGGCCGAGCTCCTGCGCCGCCTGCGCGCCCGCATCGGCGAGCCCGGCCCCGCCGAGCGCACCCAGGACGCCTGCGCCGCGCTGTCCGCCGACCCTGCGCTCCTCGATCTCCCGCCGCGCCTCGCCGTCTTCGGCCTCACCCGCCTGCCGGCCGGCCACGTCGACGTGCTCCACGCGCTCGCCGCCGGCCGCGACGTCCATCTCTTCCTGCTGCACCCGTCGCCCGCGCTGTGGGACGCCGTCGCCGAGCGCCTCGACGGGCCGCCGCCGCGCCGCCGCGCCGACGACCCCACCACGGCGCTCACCGAGAACCGCCTGCTCGCCTCCTGGGGCCGCGACGCCCGCGAGCTGCAGCTCGTCCTCGCCCGCGGTCCCGGCGGCGCCCGCGACCACCGCCACGGCGGCGACCGCCCCGCCGGCACGCTGCTCGCCCGCCTCCAGGCCGACGTCCGCCACAACCGCCCCGCGCCGGCTGCGCGGAAGCGCCCCGTCCTCGACCCCGCCGACACGTCCCTCCAGGTCCACGCTTGCCACGGCCGCGCGCGCCAGGTCGAGGTCCTGCGCGACGCCGTGCTGCACCTGCTCGAGGACGACCCCACGCTCGAGCCGCGCGACATCGTCGTCATGTGCCCGGACATCGAGGCGTTCGCGCCGCTCATCCACGCGACGTTCGGCCCCGGCGCGGCGACCGGCGACGACGAGGGCGGCCCCGGCCCCGACCTGCGCGTGCGGCTCGCCGACCGCTCGGTCCGCCAGACGAACCCGGTGATCGGCGTCGTCGCCCAGCTCCTCGACCTCGCCTCCGCGCGCGTCACCGCCTCCCAGGTCCTCGACCTCGCCGACCGCGACCCGGTCCGCCGCCGCTTCCGCTTCGACGACGACGACGTCCTGCGCCTGGAGTCGTGGGTCGCCGACACCGGCATCCGCTGGGGCCTGGACGCCGAGCACCGCGCGCCCTACCGGCTCGACGGGCTCGACCACGGCACGTTCCACCGCGGGGTCGACCGGCTCCTGCTCGGCGTCGCGATGCCCGAGGACCCGCGTCACCTGTACGCCGGCGTCCTCGCGCTCGACGACGTCGACAGCGGCTCGATCGACCTCGCCGGCCGCTTCGCCGAGCTCGTCGCGCGCCTGCGTCGCGCGATCGACGCCCTCTCGCGTCCGCAGCCGGTCGCCGACTGGGCCGCCGCGATCGCCCACGCCGCCGACGCGCTCACCGCCACCGGCGAGCGCGACGCCTGGCAGCGCGGCCAGCTCCAGCGGATGCTCGACGAGCTCGTCGACGAGGCCGCCGACGCCGACGCGCCGCTCCAGCTGGGCGAGATCCGGGCGCTGCTGGCCGACCGCCTCGCCGGCCGCCCGACGCGCGCGAACTTCCGCACCGGCCACCTGACCGTCTGCACGCTGATGCCGATGCGCTCGGTGCCGCATCGCGTCGTGTGCCTGCTCGGCCTCGACGACGGCGTCTTCCCGCGCCACGCCCCCCGCGACGGCGACGACCTGACGCTCGACGACCCGCACGTCGGCGAGCGCGACCCGCGCAGCGAGGACCGCCAGCTGCTGCTCGACGCGCTCATGGCCGCCGAGGAGCGCCTGCTCATCACCTACACGGGCAACGACGAGCGCACGAACGCGCCGCGGCCGCCCGCCGTGCCCGTCGGCGAGCTGCTCGACGTCGTCGACCGCACGGTGCGCACCGAGGACGGCCGGCCCGCGCGCGAGCACGTGCAGATCCGCCATCCGCTGCAGCCGTTCGACCCCGCCAACTTCGACGGGGAGCGGCCGTGGAGCTTCGACCGCGTCGCGCTGGCCGGCGCCGTCGCGCTCGCCGGGCCGCGCCGCGCGCCCGCGCCGTTCCTGACCGCGCCGCTGCCGCCGCTGGAGGAGGAGCTCGTCGACCTCGAGGACCTCGTCCGCTTCGTGCAGCACCCCGTCCGCGCGTTCCTGCGCCGGCGCCTGGGCATCTCGCTCGGCGACTTCTCCACCGACATCGAGGACGCGCTGCCCGTCGAGCTCGACGCGCTCGAGCGCTGGGACGTCGGACAGCGGATGCTCGACGCGCGCCTGGCCGGCAGCGACGCGCGCGCCGCCTACCGCGCCGAGCTCGCCCGCGGCCTGCTGCCCCCCGGCCGCCTCGCGCAGGGCCCGGTCCAGGAGCTGGTCAACCAGGTCCAGGGCATCATCGAGGTCGCCGACGCGATCCTCGACGGCGGCGATCCGCGCTCGGCCGACGTCCGCGCGGTCGTCGGCGGCACGACGATCAGCGGGACCGTCCCCGGCGTGTGCGGCGCGACGCTGCGCACCGCGATCTTCTCGCGCGTCGGGCCCAAGCACCGCCTCGCCGCGTGGGTGCGGCTGCTGGCGCTCACCGCGTCGGATCCCGAGACCCCGTGGACGGCGGTCACGGTCGGGCGGGCGCGCCGCGGCGACGGCGTCACGGTCGCGACGATCCCGCCGCTGGCCGACGACCCGGCGCTGCGCCGCCGCGACGCAGAGCGGGAGCTGGAGCGGCTCCTGGACCTCTACCGGCGCGGGCTGCGCGAGCCGCTGCCGATCGCCTGCAAGGCGTCGGCCGCCTACGCCGAGGCGGCGCGCGCCGGCGGCGACCCGCGGCGCGCCGCCGAGGGCGAGTGGGCGTCGGGCTTCGACTACGCGCGCGAGGACGCCGAGCCCGAGCACCAGCTCGTCCACGGCGGGAGGGCCACACTCGACGCGCTGCTCGAGATCCCGCCGGCCGACGGCGAGTCCGGGCCGGGATGGGACGTGGAGGAGCCCAGCCGGTTCGGGCGTCTGGCCCGGCGGCTGTGGGACCCGCTGCGCGACCGCGAGCGGCTGGAGGACCGGTGAGCGTCGCGACCGGGACGCCCGCGTTCGACGTCTGCGGCCCGCTGCCGCAGGGCGTCACCGTGCTCGAGGCCAGCGCCGGGACCGGCAAGACGTACACGATCGCCGGCCTCGCGGCCCGGTACGTCGCCGGCGGCATCCCGCTCGAGCGCCTGCTCGTCGTCACGTTCACGCGCAACGCGACCTCCGAGCTGCGCGACCGCGTGCGCGAGCGGCTCGTCACCGCCGAGCAGGGCCTCGCCGACGTCCTCGCCGGCGGCGGCGTCCCGCTCGGCGACGACGTGCTCGCGCTGCTGGCGAACGGCAGCGACGCGGAGGTCGAGGAGCGCCGCGCGCGCCTGCAGGCCGCGCTCGCCGACTTCGACGCCGCCACGATCGTCACCACGCACGGCTTCTGCCAGGCCGTGCTCGAGGGCCTGGGCATCGCCGGCGACCTCGAGCCCGACGTCACGTTCGTCGAGGACGTGCGCGACCTCGTCGACGAGGTGGTCGACGACCTCTACGTCCGCCGCTTCCAGGGCGAGGCGCAGCCGCCGTTCACGCGCAAGGAGGCCGGGGAGATCGCCCGCGCCGCCGCGGTGCGCAACCCCACCGCGCCGCTGGAGCCGGCCGGCCTGGACGACGGCTCGACGCCCGCGCTGCGCCGGCGCCTGGCCGAGGCGGTGCGCATCGAGGTCGAGCGGCGCAAGCGGCGGCTGGGGATCATGACCTACGAGGACCTGCTCACCCGCCTGGAGGCCGCGCTCGCCGGCCCGGCGGGCGACGCCATCGCGCAGCGGCTGCGCGACCGCTACGAGGTCGTCCTCGTCGACGAGTTCCAGGACACCGACCCGACGCAGTGGGCGATCATGCGGCGCGCCTTCGCCGTCGACGGCTGCACGCTCGTCCTCATCGGCGACCCCAAGCAGGCGATCTACGCCTTCCGCGGCGCCGACGTGTACGCCTACCTGGCGGCCAAGGACGCCGCGACCGCGCACGAGACGCTCGACGTGAACTGGCGCAGCGACGGCCCGCTCCTGGCCGCCTACGACGAGCTGTTCGGCAACGCGCAGCTCGGCCATCCGGGCATCGCCTACCGGTCCGCGCGCCCGGCGCCCGCCAACCGCGAGGCGCGCCTGCACGGCGCGCCGCAGCCGGCGGCGCTGCGGCTGCGGGTCGTCGAGCGCGACCAGGTCCGCACCACCCAGGGCGGGTACGTGCAGACCGACGCCGCGCGCGACCACATCGCCCGCGACCTCGCCGCCGACGTCGTCGCGCTGCTCGACTCGGGCGCGACGATCGACGGCCGCCCGGTCGAGCCCGGCGACCTCGCCGTCCTCGTGCGCCGCAACGCCGACGCCGAGGTCGTCCGCGGCCGACTCGAGGAGGCCGGCGTCCCCGCGGTCCTCAACGGCGCCGGCAGCGTGTTCGCCACGCCCGCCGCCGGCGACTGGCTCGCGCTGCTGGAGGCGCTGGAGCGGCCGAGCTCGAGCATCCGCGCGCACGCGGCCGCGCACACCGACTTCGTCGGCTGGGACGCCGAGCGGATCGCGCTCGCGGGCGACGCCGACTGGGACGAGGTCCACGCGCGGCTGCACGGCTGGGCGCGGCTGCTGCGCGAGCAGGGCGTCGCCGCGCTCGCCGAGGCCGTCACACGCGGCGAGCGCGTGCCCGAGCGGCTGCTGGCGCGGGTGGACGGCGAGCGGCGCATGACCGACCTGCGCCACGTCGGCCAGCTCCTGCACGCCGCGGCGATGGAGGGCGACCTCGGCGTCGCCGCGCTCGCCGGCTGGCTGCGCAAGCGCATCCAGGCCGCGGCCGACGAGGGCGACGAGGAGCGCAGCCGCCGCCTGGAGTCCGACGCCGAGGCCGTCCAGGTCCTGACGATCCACCGCAGCAAGGGCCTCGAGTTCCCGATCGTCTACGTGCCGTACCTGTGGCACCCGAGCTGGTCCCCGCGCGACCCGGTCCCGGTCGCCTACCACGACGGCGACTGCCGCCGGGTCGACGTCGGCCTCGCCGGGCCCGAGTACCGCGCGCACCGGGCGCGCGAGGAGAGCGAGCAGCGCGGGGAGGACCTGCGCCTCGCCTACGTCGCGCTGACCCGCGCCCGCCACCAGGCCGTCGTGTGGTGGGCGGGGACGAAGCCGGCGTGCAACTCGCCGCTGGGCCGTCTGCTGTTCGCCCGCCAGGAGGACGGGACGGTCCCCGACGAGGGGCCGCCGACCCCGACCGACGCCGCGGCGATCGCGCGCCTGGAGGAGCTGGCCGAGCGGGCGCAGGGGACGATCGCGGTGGAGCGCTCGGTCCTGGGCGGCCTGCCCGCGCACTGGTCGCGGCCGCCGGGCGCGGCGGCGGAGCTGCGGGCCGCGACCTTCGACCGCTCGCTGGACGAGCGCTGGCGGCGCACCTCCTACAGCGCGCTGACCGCGGTGGCCCACGACGCGTGGGTGGCCAGCGAGCCCGAGGAGGATCTCGTCGACGACGAGCCGGCCGTCGACGAGGCCGACGCCGACGCGGCGCCGGAGCCCGCCGACGCGCTGCCGCTCGCCGCGATGCCCGCCGGGACGCAGGTCGGCAGCCTCGTCCACGACGTCTTCGAGGCCGTCGACTTCGCCGCGCCCGACCTCGACGCCGAGCTGGCCGCCCGACTCGGCCAGGCCCGGGGGCGCCGCCACGTCGACCTCGGCGACACGGCCGCGGTCGTCGCGGGCCTGCGCGCCGCGATCGAGACCCCGCTCGGCCCCCTCGCCGGCGACCGGGCGCTGCGCGACGTCGCCCGCAGCGACCGCCTCGACGAGCTGACGTTCGAACTGCCGCTCGCGGGCGGCGACCGGCCCGCCGGCGCCGTGTCCGTCCACGCGATCGCGGCGCTGCTGCGCCGCCACGTGCCCGCCGGCGACCCGCTCGACGGCTACGCCGACCGCCTCGACGACCCGGCGCTCGCCGCGACCGTCCGCGGCTACCTCACCGGCAGCATCGACTGCGTCCTGCGCGCCGGCGACCGCTTCCTGATCGTCGACTACAAGACGAACCGGCTCGGCGCGCCCGGTCGCGCCCCGCGCCTGGACGACTACGCGCCCGCCGCGCTCGCCGACGCGATGCAGCACGCGCACTACCCGCTGCAGGCGCTGCTCTACGGCGTCGCGCTGCACCGCTATCTGCGCTGGCGGCTGCCCGGCTACGACCCCGGCCGCGACCTCGGCGGCGTCCTGTACCTGTTCGTGCGCGGGATGACCGGGCCCGACACGCCGCGCGTCGGCGGCGTGCCGCACGGCGTGTTCTCCTGGCGCCCGCCGGCCGGGCTGATCGCGGAGCTGAGCGACCTGCTGGAGGCGGCGCCGTGAGCGCCGAGATCGACGCTTCCGCGGTCGCCGTCGACCCGATGGACGTGCGCCGCGCGCTCGACGCCGGCGGGCTGCTCGGCGCGTTCAACGCGGCCGGCGTGCTGGCCGCCGCCGACGTGCACGTCGCGCGGCGCCTGGGCGCGCTCGCCGGCGAGGAGGACGAGACCGTCCGGCTGGCCACCGCGCTGGCCGTGCGCGCGACCCGGCTCGGGCACGTGTGCGTCGACCTGGCCACGATCGCGCGGACGGCGGCCGTCGACGTCGAGGCCGGCGTCGACCTGGCCGCGCTCGACTGGCCCGAGCCCGCGGCGTGGACGGCGCGGGTGGCGGCCAGCCCGCTGGTCGCCGCCGACGACGCCGAGCCCGCGCCGCTGCGCCTGGAGGGCAGCGCCCTGTACCTCGACCGCTACTGGCGCGAGGAGCGCGAGGTCGCCGCCGACCTGCGCGCGCTCGGCGCGCACGAGGCCCCGGGCGTCGACCCCGGCGTGCTCGCGGCGGGCGTGCGGCGGCTGTTCGGCGACGCCGCGGACGGGCGCCAGGCCCAGGCCGCGGCGACCGCGGTGCGCCGGCGCCTGGCGGTCGTCGCCGGCGGCCCGGGGACGGGGAAGACGACGGCGGTCGCGCAGATCGTGGCGCTGCTGCTCGAGCAGGCCGAGGCGGCGGGCGCGCCCGCGCCGCTGATCGCGCTCGCCGCGCCGACCGGCAAGGCCGCCGCGCGTCTGCAGGAGGCGGTCCGCGAGGCGGCCGGCCGCCTCGACGTCGCGCCCTCGGTCCGCGAGCGCCTGGCCGGGCTGAGCGCGTCGACCCTGCACCGGCTGCTGGGCTGGCGGCCGGGCAGCCACAGCCGCTTCCGCCACCACCGCGCCAACCGGCTGCCGCACGACGTCGTGATCGTCGACGAGACCTCGATGGTGTCGCTGTCGCTGATGGCGCGGCTCGTCGAGGCGGTGCGCGCCGACGCGCGCCTGGTGCTGGTCGGCGACCCCGGGCAGCTCACGTCGATCGAGGCGGGCGCGGTGCTCGGCGACGTCGTCGGGCCGGCGGTCGAGGCGGTCGCGCCGCCGCCCGGCGCCGCGATCGCCGACGGCATTGTGGTGCTCGACCGCGTGCACCGCTACGGCGAGGGGATCGCGCGCCTGGCGGAGGCGATCCGCGCCGGCGACGCCGACGCGACGCTGGCGGCGCTGCGCGAGGCGCCGAAGGGCGTGCGCTGGCTGGAGGCCGACGCCGCCGACCCGGCCGCCGCGCCGGTCCTGGAGCCGGTGCGCGCCGCCGCCGTCGCCACCGGCCGGGCCGTGCGCGCCGCCGCCCGCGCCGGGGACGGCGCCGCCGCGCTCGAGGCGCTCGGGGCGTTCCGGCTGCTGTGCGCGCACCGCCGCGGGCCGTACGGCGCCGCGACCTGGATGGCGCACGTCGAGAGCTGGCTGGCCGCCGGCGTCGACGGCTACGACGCCGCCGGCGACTGGTACGCCGGCCGGCCGCTGCTCGTCGTCGAGAACGACTACGCGCTGCGGCTCTACAACGGCGACACCGGCGTCGTGATCGCCCACGGCGACGACGTCCTCGCCGCCTTCCCGCGCGGCGGCGAGCTGTTCGAGGTCCACCCCAGCCGCCTCGGCGCGGTCGAGACCGTCCACGCGATGACCGTCCACAAGAGCCAGGGCTCCCAGTTCGCGACCGCCGCGGTCGTCCTGCCCGACCCGACCTCGCGCCTGCTGACCCGCGAGCTCCTCTACACCGCGGTCACCCGCGCCCGCGACGACGTCCTCCTCGTCGGCACCGAGGACGCGGTCCGCACCGCGGTGGAGCGCCCGGCCGCGCGCGCGTCGGGCCTGCGCGCCCGCCTGTGGGGCTGACCGCGACCGCAACGTTCGCCGCCCGGCGCGGTTCTACCCCCACGATGACGTTCCCGAGACTCCTGTGCGTCGGCGCCGCGCTGCTTGCGACGGTCGCCGGCCTGACCGCCTCCGTCCCGTCCGCCCGCGCCGCGCAGGTCACGCTCGGCATCGGCCAGCAGACCGTCGAGATCTTCCGCAGCCCCGAGTGGCACGCGCTGAAGGCGCCCGACGTCCGCTACGTCACGCCGTGGGACACCGCCAACGACCCGGCCCAGCTCGACAAGCTCGACACGTGGATGACCGCCGCCCGCGAGGCCGGCGCGCGCGTGATGATCGGCTTCCACCGCTCGCACCGCAGCGCGCGCGAGGCCAACCGGCTGCCCACGCTGCGCGAGTACCGGCGCGCGTTCGTGAAGCTGCACGAGCGCTACCCGGACGTGCGCATCTGGATCCCGTGGAACGAGGCCAACAACGCGGGCTCGCTCACGGGCCGCAACCCCAAGCGCGCCGCCGGCTTCTACAACGTCGTCAAGGACGTCTGCCCGCGCTGCCAGGTGGTCGCCGGCGACGTGCTCGACCAGCGCAATCTCGAGTCCTGGCTGACGCGCTACAAGCGCCACCTGAAGTCGCGGCCCACGATCTGGGGGCTGCACAACTACCACGACGCCAACCAGCGGATCGACCGCAGCACCCGGCTGATGCTGCGCCTCACGCGCGGTCAGCTGTGGTTCACCGAGACCGGCGGCGTCGTGAAGATGCGCGTCCAGGGCAAGGACGGGATGATCACCAAGAACTACGGGATCCGCCGCGCGGCGAAGTCGACCCGGCACGTCCTGAACCTGTCGCGCATCAGCCCGCGGATCAAGCGGATCTACCTGTACCACTGGCTGGCGCCGTCGCGCTTCACGACCTGGGACTCGGCGCTGACGAACTCGAAGATGCAGCCGCGGATGACCTACCGGGTCGTCAAGCAGTGGCTGCGCAACGCGCGGCGCTCGAACCTGGCGCGCTAGGTCTCGTCGTCGGGCGCCGAGCGCAGGTGCAGCCAGGCGAGCACCTCGTCGCGGGCCAGCAGCGGCACCCCGTCGCTGCGGTAGCCGAGGACGGGCAGCCCGTCCTGCTGGATCGCGTTCAGGACCCAGTCGACGTCGACCACGAGCCACTCGGCGACCGCGTCGGGCTCGAGCACCACGGCGTGCGGGCGGACGCTCACGGTGCCGCCTCCGCGAACGAGCCCCACACCTCCGCCAGCTCGCCGCCGTGCTCGGCCAGCCAGGCGAGGTGCAGGGCGCTGAGCGTCTCCAGGCGCTCGGCGCCGCGCTCGGTCAGCCGCACGTGGACGCGGGAGTGGTTGACCGGATCGCGCTCGCGCACCACGAGCCCGGCCTCGGTGGCGCGGTCGACGAGCCCGACCACGCTGTGGTGGCGCAGCAGGAGCGTGTCGGCCAGCTCGGTCAGCGTCGGCCCGTCCGGCGTCCCGTGCGCGCGGATCGCGAGCGCGAGCTGGACCTGCGCCGGCGTCATGCCGTGCTCGCGGGCCCGCTGCTCGGCCCAGGCCAGGTACGTGCGGATCCCCGCGCGCAGCGCGGCCAGGCGGGCGTAGCCGGCGTCGTCGACCGTGACGGACATCCCTCGAAGCGTCCCACGACCGGCAAGGGCGGGGCGCTCATGCCGCGACGGGCTCCGCCAGCCGCTGCGTCCACCACGCCGGCTCCGTCCGCGCCGCGAAGTCGCGGAACGTCTCGCCGTCGGCGTGGTGGGCCTCGTAGAGCTCGAAGATCTCCAGCAGCTTCGCGTTCAGCTCCCAGTGCGGGACCTTGCGGACGACGACCTCGCCGAAGCGGGCGTCGGGCCCGAGCCGGCCGCCGACGCGGATGTCCATCGCCTCGATCATCTCGCCGTCGACGCGCTTGAGGACGCCCTCGATGCCGATGTCGGCGATCTGGTGCTGCGCGCACGACGACGAGCAGCCGGCGAAGTGGACGCGCAGGTCCTCGCCGTGGCCGTCGGCGCGCACGTGCTCGTTGAGGAACGCGGTGATCTCGGCCGCGCGCTCCTTCGTGAACACCTTCGCCAGCCCGCAGAACTCCTTGCCGGTGCACGTCTGCACGCCGCGCGTGAACAGCGGCGGCGCCGCCGTGAGCTCGTCGCGGACGAGCGGCTCGGCCAGCAGCGCGTCGACGCGCGCGTTGGGGACGTGGGGGATGAGCACGTTCTGCTGGTGGGTGAGGCGCACCTCGCCGGTCCCGTACTCGCGGGCGAGCGCGATCACGCGCTGGAACTGCTCGGCGCGCAGCCGGCCGATCGGCACGCACAGGCCGACCGCGGAGAGCTCGCCGTCGCGCTGCGGCGTGACGCCGATGTGGTCGTGGCCGCCGAGGTCGGGCGCCGTCGCGGCCCCGCGCCGCAGCGGCCGGCCGACGCGGCGCTCGAGCTCCTCGCGGAACGCCTCGGGCCCGATGCGGTCGATCAGGAACTTGAAGCGCGCCTTCCCGCGCGCCTTGCGGTTCTCGTCGGAGTCGCGGAAGATCGCCGTGACGTGCTCGACGACGTCGGGCGCCTCCTCCGGCGTGACGAACACGTCGACCCAGCGGGCGAAGCGCGGCGCGCTGGAGAGCCCGCCGCCGACGCGCAGGTTGAACCCGCGGGTGCCGTCGTCGGCGATCGCGCCCGACAGCGCCACGTCGTTGATGAGGCCGCGCGCGCAGTCCTCGGCGCAGCCGGTCACGCTGATCTTGTACTTGCGGGGCAGGTTCGAGTAGGCGCGGTTGCCCAGGAACCGGTGGTGGAGGGCGAGCGCGGTCGCGTAGCCGTCGACGATCTCGTCGTGGGCGATCCCGGCGACGGTGCAGCCGACGACGTTGCGGGTCACGTCGCCGCACGCGCCGGTCGTGCTCAGCCCGACGGCCTCGAGGCGGTCGAGGATCGCGGGCATGGCGTCCAGCGTGATCCAGTGGATCTGCACGCACTGGCGGGTGGTGCAGTCGAGCATCCCCCGCCCGTGCTCGGCCGCGATCCAGGCCAGCACGTCGGCCTGCTCGGCGGTGAGGATGCCCTGGACGACCTTCACGCGCAGCATGAAGTGGCCGTCCTTGGTGTTGTGCTCGTAGAGGCCCTGCCACTTCAGGCGGAACAGATCCCCTTCGTCGAGCGCGTCGCGGCCGTCGCGGGCGCCGCGCAGCACCGCCTCGCGGGCCTCGAGGCCGTCGCGTTCGTGCTTGATCCGCTCGTGCTTGTTCATGTGCTCCCCGGTGTCGCTCGCCGTCACCTATCGCGGCGCGATATCGTGGCACGATAAAGCATCAAAGCGGATCAGGTTTTGGAATAATCTGCCGCCAAGAGCGACCGAGGAGCGCGCAATGGCTTTGACCATCGGGGATACCGCCCCCAACTTCACCGCCCAGACGACCGAGGGCGAGATCGACTTCCACGAGTGGATCGGGGACAGCTGGGCCGTGCTGTTCTCGCACCCGCGCGACTTCACGCCGGTGTGCACGACCGAGCTCGGCTACATGGCCACGATCAAGCCGGAGTTCGACCGGCGCGGCGTGAAGATCATCGGGATCTCGACCGACCCGCTCGAGAACCACCAGAAGTGGATCGCGGACATCGAGTCCTACGGCGGGTCGCCGGTCGACTACCCGATGATCTCCGACAGCGACCACGCGATCTCGAAGCTGTACGGGATGCTGCCGCCGGACGCCTCGGGCGACCCGACGGCTCGCACCCCCGCGCAGAACGCGACGCTGCGCAACGTCTTCGTCATCGGGCCGGATAAGACGATCAAGCTCGTCCTCGTGTACCCGATGACCACCGGGCGCAACTTCGACGAGATCCTGCGCGTGATCGACTCGCTGCAGCTCACGGCCCAGCAGCAGCTCGCGACCCCCGCCCAGTGGAACCCGGGCGACGGCGCGATCATCACCCCGGCCGTCAGCGACGAGCAGGCGCGCGAGCGCTTCCCGGACGGCTGGGAGCAGCCGCTGCCCTACATCCGCGTCGTGCCGACCGAGGCCCCCGAGACGGCCGGCACGCCGGGCGACTGACCTGATCTGAATCGCCCTCGGCGCCGAGCGGTGGGCCGCCCGCCCGCCGCTCGGCGCGTCTTTTTTTCGCGCTCGCTGCGCGGTGGTCGTCGGTGCTGTCGCGCCCAGTTCGCCGACTGCTGCGACCGGCTCGTCCGGTACGCCGTTTCGGGCTTACGGCAGGTCAGGCGAGGTTGATCACGCGGCGGTGGGCTCGCGTGCGTCCACGACGCGACGCTCCACGGCGACCCCGATGGCTGCCGCGTATCTGTCGATCATCGACTCCTTCGCGTCGTCTTGCCCTTCGAGCTTGGCGACTGCGGACTGCGACGTGCCCATGCGGGCCGCGACGACGGTCTGTGTCAGGCCGCGCTGCTTGCGGTGTTCGACGAGTTCTCGCAGAAGCTTGCGTCGCCGTTCGGCTGCCGCGACCAGCTCCGGGAACTCCGGGTTTCTCGCCGTTGACTCTTCGATGATCTCGCTTAGAAAGTCCTGGTCGGCCATCGCGTCCTCGTATCTCATCCGCTGCTATCGCTAGATCGGTATCTCACTTTAGAGATATCCGCCCGAGGGTTCAATGGCGCGACGGCCCTTCCATCCTGCGCGACCTCAAGTCGGTCCGGCTAGACCTTGTCCCGACCCCGGCTTCGCCAGTCTTTGAGGCGCTTCTCGGCGAGGCCGAGTTTGGTCTTCGGCGTTTTTCGCGTCTTCTTCGCGAATGCCTCAAGCGATAGAAGGATCTGCTTGTGGCGGCCCTCCGCCGCGAACAGGATGCGAAAGAACTTGTCGTCGGTGTCCGCCTTGACCTCGTAGATGTCGCCACGTAGGTGCTTTGCCGCGCTGAGACCTTCCCGCTCTACCTCCTTCATGGCTGCGACGATGGCTGCGCGTTCATCGTCCGTGAGGGCCATGAGAAACCTCTTGACGGGACGGCCGCCCGCTGGGGTCCGGTAATCCCGCCACTGTCGGCGATGCCGGTCAGACATCAGTCGAGACACCGGTGGTCGGCTCGGATGTGCGCCTCCGCTCTGCGATATCGCCGAACGTTGCGTCGCGGTGGCCGCCGCCGGCAGAGCGTCCGACCCTCACCGTGCGTGTCCGGGCGGCAACCGACGTCCGCACGGCGTCGACGTCGTTGCGCCTCGACTTCACCGGCAGGAGGCTGGTCGGCGGTACGGACAGGAGCCCTCGTATAGTCGAGGAGTCGGTGGTCATCCCAGGCGTCCGGGCCGCGCGCCCGGCAGTGCCGACTCATTCGCACGCTGAGCGGCGTTCCGCCCCGGACGCCCGGCGTGACACGGTGGGCTAGGGTCCGGCCATGGAGCACGTCCTCGACGCCGGAAGCGTCCACCACGACTGGGATCGCGGGCTCGAGCCCGCGCTGAGCATCGCCTCGGGCGACGTCGTCCACGCCGACCTGCGGATGACCGCCCACGAGCAGCTCGCCGAGGGCGCGAGCGCCGACGAGGTCGCGTTCGACGCCGACCGGCTCTACCACCTCGCAGGGCCGATCCGCGTCGAGGGCGCGCGGCCCGGCGACACGCTGCGGGTCGACGTCCTCGAGCTGGAGCCGGGCGAGTGGGGGTGGACGGCGATCCGGCCCGGCCTGGGCCTCCTCCCCGACGAGGTCTCCGAGCTGGTGGTGCGGACCTTCTCGCTGCGCGAGCGCGGCGTCGTGGTGATCGCGCCCGGTGTGCGGATCCCGACGGCCCCGTTCCTGGGGACGATGGGCGTCCACCCGGGGGAGCCGGCCAAGGTCAGCGCCCTGCCGCCGAACCGCGGCGGCGGCAACATCGACACCCGGCACCTCACCGCCGGCTCGACGCTGTGGCTGCCGATCTGGTGCGACGGGGCGCTGTTCTCCTGCGGGGATCCGCACGCCGCCCAGGGCGACGGCGAGGTGTGCCTGACCGGGCTCGAGTGCCCGATGCGCGCCACGCTGCGGTTCACGGTCGAGCGGCGGTCGATCCCCGCGCCCCGCTTCGCGACCGCGGGCCCGCTGCTGTCCGTCTCCGAGGACGCGGGCCACATCGGGACGATGGGGATCGACCCGGACCTGATGGAGGGCGCGCGGACCGCGGTGCGCGACATGATCGGCCTGCTCGCCGACGAGCACGGGCTGACCCGCGAGGACGCCTACGTCGTCTGCAGCCTGGCGGGAGACCTGAAGATCCTCGAGATCGTCGACGCCGGCGTCTGGAACGTCGGCTTCACGATCCCGCGGTCGATCCTGCCGTAGGGGGCTCGGGCTCGGCGACGTAGCGGCGCGACTCGCGCAGCACGAGCGCGACGGCGCCCAGCACCTCCGCGCGCTCGCCGAGCACGCCGGCCACGACCTCGGTGCGGCGGGTCGCCGCGATCGCGCAGCGGCGCACGGCGGCCCGCAGCGGGTCCAGCAGCAGGTCGCCGGCGCCGGCCAGCTCGCCGCCCACGACCACCCGCTCGGGCGCCAGCAGGTTGCAGACCCCGGCGACCGCGACGCCCAGGGCGGCGCCCGCGTCGGCGATCACCCGCCGGCAGCCCGGGTCGCCCGCGTGCGCGAGATCGATCGCCTCGCGCAGCGTCAGGTCCGGCCCGTGGCGGCGGCGCAGCGGCTCGAGGACCGCCTCGGCGCCCGCGTAGGTCTCCAGGCAGCCGCGGTTCCCGCAGCGGCACACCGGGCCGTGGTCGTCGATCGTGAGGTGGCCGAGCTCGCCCGCCGTCCCGGCGTGCCCGCGGTACAGGCGGCCGCCGAGGATCAGCCCCGCGCCGACGCCCGACGCCGCCTTCACGTACACGAGCTCGGTGCAGCCCCGGCCGGCGCCCCACACCAGCTCCGCCAGGCCGCCGAGGTTCGCGTCGTTCTCGACCCGGGCGTCCATGCCCAGCGCCGCGGCGATCATCTCCCGCGGCCGCGCGCCGATCCAGCCGGGCAGGATCGCCGAGTCGCCGACCTCGCCGCGGTCGCGCCGCAGCGGCCCGGGCAGTCCCATGCCGACGCCGGTGACGTGCTCGCGCTCGGCGCCCGCCTCGCCGAGCAGCCGCTCGACGAGCGCCGCCGCCCGCGCCACGCCGTCGCCGGCGGCGTGGTCGACGTCGAGCGCCTCCTCGGCCTCGGCCAGCACCGTGTGGGCGAGGTCGGCGATCGCGACGCGCACGTGCGAGTGCCCGAAGTCGATGCCGACCGCGACGCCCGCCCGCCGGTTGAGCGCGAGCGCGGACCGCGGCCCGCCGCCCGGCGCGAGCCAGCCGGCGGCGCGCAGCTCCTGGGCGATCGACGACACCGTCGCCGGCGACAGGCCGCTCGCGCGCGCGACCTCGGCCTGGGTCATCGGCCCGCGCTCGCGCAGCAGGTCGACGATCCGCTGGCGATTGGCCGCCCGCACCCCGGTCACGGCCGCGGAGCCTACCGCTCGTTCAGGACTCGAACGTTCCTCGGCCAGTACGCCCACTTGACATTCGAGGTACAAATGAGCGGCTTCGCTGTTTCGAACCGTTGGGAGGCGGGTTCATGAGCAGGGGGATGGGGCGAGCGCTGCTCGCGTCCGCGCTGGCCGCCGCCGTCGTCGCGGCCACCGCCACGGCCGCGCGGGACCGGGAGCGCCACGGGCCGCCGCACGGGCCGCCGAAGCCGGACCGCGTCGTCTACAAGGACCCGCGCGCGCCGATCGACCAGCGCGTCGCGGACCTGATGTCGCGGATGACGCTGGAGGAGAAGGTGGGGCAGACGACGCAGATCAACGTCACCCGCCTGCAGGGCGATCCCAGCAACGACTGGGATGGCGGCGAGCTGAACCCGGAGATCCTCGACCTCGTCTTCACGCAGCACCACACGGGGTCGATCCTGTCGGGCGGCGGCGCCTCGCCGGCGACGAACTCGCCGCGCGCGTGGGCGGAGATGACGAACGCCCTGCAGCGCTACGCGATCGAGCACTCGCGGCTGGGCATCCCGATCATCTACGGCGTCGACGCCGTCCACGGCCACAACAACGTGCTCGGCGCGACGATGTTCCCGCACCAGATCGGGCTCGGCGCCACGTTCGACGAGGACCTGGCCGGGCAGCTCGGCGCGACGACCGCCCGGGCGGTGCGCGCGACCGGCATCCACTGGAACTTCTCGCCGGTGCTCGACACCGCGCGCGACCTGCGCTGGGGCCGCTACTACGAGCCGTTCTCCGAGGACCCGCTCGTGAACGGGACGCTCGGCGCCGCGCACGTCCGCGGGCAGCAGGGCCGCAACCTGGCCGCCGGCGACGCCGTGGCCGCGACGGCCAAGCACTTCGTCGGCTACTCGGCGCCCGACAGCGGCCACGACCGCACCGACGCGACGATCCCGCTGGCCGAGCTGCAGGACATCCACCTGCCGCCGTTCGCGCAGGCGATCGACGCGGGCGCGCAGACCGTGATGATCAACAGCGGCTCGGTGAACGGCGAGCCGGTGCACGCCTCGCGCCACCTGCTGACCGACGTGCTGCGCGGCCAGCTCGGGTTCAAGGGCGTGACGGTCTCCGACTGGCAGGACGTCGAGTACCTCGTCACCAAGTACCACGTGGCCGACACCTACAAGGAGGCGGTCGCGCTCGCGTTCAACGCCGGGATCGACATGGCGATGGTGCCGCTCGACGTGGTCGGCTACACGCAGGCGCTCGCCGACAACGTCCGCGACGGCAGCGTCAGCGAGGAGCGCCTCGACGAGGCGGTCCGCCGCATCCTCACGCTGAAGTTCCGCCTGGGGCTGTTCGAGCGGCCCTACGTCGACCCGGCCCGCGCCGACGCGGTGCTGGGCGATCCGCGCGACCGCCGACTCGCCGAGGAGGCGGCCGAGGAGTCGATCGTGCTGCTGGAGAACGAGGACCGCACGCTGCCGCTCGACGCGCGCACCACGCGGCGGCTGCTCGTCACCGGGCCGAGCTCCGACAGCCCCGCCAACCAGCTCGGGGGCTGGTCGATCGGCTGGCAGGGCCTGACGGTGCCCGGCGAGATCCCCGAGGTCACGACCGTCCGCGAGGGCTTCGAGCGCGCGGCCGGCCGCCGCGGCTTCGACGTGCGCTGGACGGAGGGCGTGCCGTCCGGCGACGCCGCGAGCGACCCGGCGGCCGTCGAGGCGGCGCGGGCCGAGGCGGTCGCCGCCGCCGGCGAGGCCGACGCGGTGGTCGTCGCCGTCGGCGAGCCCCCGTACGCGGAGGGCGAGGGCGACACGGAGACGGCGGCGCTGCCGGCCGAGCAGGCCGCGCTCATCGACGCGCTCGAGGCGACCGGGAAGCCGGTGATCGTCGTGATCATCGCCGGCCGGCCGCTGATCATGAACGAGCAGCTCGACGCGGTCGACGCCGCGCTGATGGCGTTCCTGCCCGGCACGGAGGGCGGCGCGGCGATCGCCGACGTCGTGATCGGCGAGGACGAGCCCGGCGGGAAGCTGCCGGTGTCGTGGCCGAAGTCGATCGACCAGATGCCGCTGGCCTACAACGAGCCCGGCGGCGCCTACGACCCGCGCTACGAGTTCGGGTACGGGCTGGAGTACGCGCCGGTCGACGTCGCCGACGTGCGGATGCCCGATCGCGTCGGGACCGGCGACACGGTGCGCGTCGGCGTGCGCCTGGTGCCCGAGACCGTGTCGGTCGCGTCGGCGCGGACCCGCGGGCCGGGCGGTCCCGGTGGTCCGGGCGGTCACGGCGGTCCCGGCCACGGCGGTCCCGGCCATGGCGGTCCCGGCCACCCGCGGCCCGGCGGCTGGCCGTGGCCGTGGCCGGGCGGCGGCGGGCACGACGCGACCGAGCACGTCGTGCTCGCGTTCGTCGAGCGGCCCGACGGCGGCCGCCAGCTCGTGGCGTTCGACCGCGAGCGCGTCGGCCGCCACGGCGGGTCCGCGACGCTGACCTGGAACGTCGGCCAGCTCGCGACGACCCAGGCGTCGGGCGAGCGCGTCGTCGTGCCGGGCACGTACCGGCTCGTCGTCGGCGACGAGACGCGCACGTTCACGGTCGGCTGAGCACACCGCCCTGGAGGCGCGGCGGGGGCGGGCGCGCGGACGGCGCCCGCGCCCCGTCGCTTCGATCGGGTACACAACAGCGCATGCCCACGACGGCCCCGGTCCCGCCCGAAGCGGTCCTCGACCACATCCCGCCGGGCGCCGACCTGATCGCGCCGCTGGCCAACGGCGAGCCCGTCGCGCTGCTCGACGCGCTCGAGGCCAACCACGACGCCCTCGAGGGCGTGCGGATCCACCAGATGCACGCGCTGCGCGAGCGCGCCTACATCCGCGGCGAGTGCGGCGACCACCTGCGCCACGTCAGCTACTTCCTGTCGGGCGCGACCCGCCAGGCCTACTGGGACGGCGAGGTCGACCTCGTGCCGGCGAACTTCTCCGAGATGCCGCGCACGCTCACCGAGAACACGAACTGCGCGCTCGTCATCGCGGCGGCCAGCCCGCCCGACCCGCACGGCTACTTCACGCTGGGCACGAACGCCGACTACGTGGCCGCGCTCATCGGCATCGTCCCGTTCTTCCTCGAGGTGACGCCGAACATGCCGCGCACGTTCGGCCTCAACCAGATCCACGAGTCGCAGGTCGTCGGCTGGACGGAGTCCGACCACGAGCTCGTCGAGGTGCCGCCCGTCGAGCCCGACGACCGCGACCGGACGATCGCCGACCTCGTCGCCGAGGAGATCCCCGACGGCGCCACGATCCAGGTCGGCATCGGCGGGATCCCGAACGCGCTGCTGAGCCGGCTGCACGGCCACCGCGACCTCGGCGTCCACACCGAGCTGATCGGCGACGGGATCGTCGACCTCGTCGAGCGCGGGGTGGTCACCGGCACGCGCAAGAAGAAGCGCCGCAACAAGGTCGTCGCCACGTTCTGCCTGGGGACGCGCAGGCTCTACGACTGGCTGCACGACAACGGCTCGGTCGACATGCTCCCCGTCGACCTCGTCAACGACCCGCGCCGCATCGGGCTGGAGGACGCGTTCATCTCGATCAACGCCACGACCGAGGTCGACCTCTACGGCCAGTGCGCGTCGGAGACGATCGCCGGGCGCTTCTGGTCGGGCAGCGGCGGCCAGGCCGACTTCGCCCGCGGCGCGATGTACTCGCAGGGCGGCAAGGCGTTCATCGTGCTGCACTCGACGACGTCGAAGGGCCGCAGCCGCATCCGCACGCAGCTCACGCCGGGCTCGGTCGTGACCACGGTCAAGAACACGGTCGACAACGTCGTGACCGAGTACGGGATCGCGCGGCTGCGGGGCCGCTCCCTGTCGCAGCGGGCGCGGGCGCTGATCGCGATCGCGCACCCCGACGTGCGCGACGAGCTGGAGCGCGAGGCGATCGAGACGGGCATCCTGCGCCCGCCGCACCGGTTGCGCCGCTGACGCCCGTCGCGTAACTCCGGGGGCGCTTCGGGGTTCTCGGGAAGATCACCACCTGCCGCCGGACCGGGCGCTACCGTCGCGATCCTTCGGCCCCCGCCCCATGCCCGCGACCGCCCTTCACGCGCTCCGCCGGGAGACCGCTCCCGCCGTGGCCAGCGTCCGCCACCGCCTCCCCGACGGCGCGATCACGTCCCTGCACGTCGCCGCCTTCCCGCTCGACCGCGTCCGCGTGCGCGTCGCCCGGCTCGACGAGCCCGTGACGCTCGTGCGCTGGTGCCGCGAGTCGCGGGTCGACCACGCGATCGTCGGCGGGTTCTTCGTGCGCCCGCACAACGCGCCGCTCGGCGAGCTGCGCATCGGCGGGCGGGCGGTCGACCACGTCCCGTTCCTGGCCCCGTGGGGCGGCCAGCGGGCGTGCGTCCACGTCGGCGCCGGCGGCGAGGTCGCGATCGCGCGGCGCCCCGACCTGCCCGCGGCGCCCGGCGGCGACCTGCTGCAGGCCGGCCCGCTGCTCGTGCGCGACGGCGCCAGCACGATCACCGGCGGCGACGACGAGGGCTTCACCGCGGGCGCGGCGCAGTTCGACTCCGACATCAGCGACGGGCGCCACCCGCGCTGCGCCCTGGCGCTGACCGGCGACCGGCTGCTCGCGGTCGCCTGCGACGGGCGCCACGAGGACGAGGCCGGCATGACGCTCGGCGAGCTGGCCGACGCGCTCGTAGCGCTGGGGGCGCGCAGCGCGCTGAACCTCGACGGCGGCGGCTCGGCGTCGCTCGTCTGCCACGGCGAGCTGGTCAACCGCCCGCGCGAGCAGCACGGCATCGAGCTGCTCGACGGGCGGCCGATCTCGACCGCGCTGGTCCTCGAAGCGGCCTGACGACGCGGCGGCGTCCTAGACTCCATGGCCGTCGTGCTGAGGGTCGTCTGCGGAACGCTGTTCTTTCCGCGCGGAGGATCCGCGTATGTCACGCGTGCGCTCGCCCGCGGCCTCGCCGCCCTCGATCACGACGTCGCGCTGGTGGCCGGGTCGCGCCACGACGAGCCCGACGGGCTGGGCGATGCGCGCCGCTTCTACGCCGGCCTGAGGCTGCGCGAGGTCGACTTCACGCCCGCGCTGTCGGCGCCCGACCCGCTCGCGTTCGCGGGCCCGGCGGGGACGGGGCCGCTGCAGCCGTCGTTCGAGGATCGTCCGGGCGCGCCCGACCGCGTGTTCGCGACGCTCGACGAGCAGGCCTACCGGCGCCAGGTGGAGGCGTGGGCGGCGGCGCTCGACCAGGTCGGCGCGGCGCGGGCCGACGTCCTGCACCTGCACCACCTGACGCCGCTGAACGCGGCGGCCGCGCTCGCCGCGCCGCGCGTCCCGGTCGTCGCGCACATCCACGGCACGGAGCTCCTGATGCTCGAGGCGATCGAGCGCGGGGCGCCGTGGCCGTACGCCGAGGCCTGGGCGCGCCGGCTGCGCTCGTGGGCGGGGCGCGCGCGGCGGCTCGTCGTCGCTCCCGGCAACGCGCCGCGCGCGGCGGCGCTGCTCGGCGTCGCGCCCGAGCGGATCGTCGCGCTGCCCAACGGGTTCGACCCCGAGGTGTTCGACCCCGGGACGGTCCACCGCGGGACCGTGTGGCGGCGCGCGCTCGTCGACGCGCCGCGCGGCTGGCGGCCCGGGCAGCCGGCCGGAAGCGTGCGCTACGACGCGGCGACCGTCGACGCGATCCTGCGCGGGCCGGTCCTCCTGTACGTCGGCCGCTTCACCGAGGTCAAGCGCCTGCCGCTGCTGATCGAGGCGTTCGCGGCCGCCCGCGCGCGGGCGCGCACCCCGGCGACGCTCGTGATCGTCGGCGGCCATCCCGGAGAGTGGGAGGGCGAGCATCCCGCCGAGACGATCGATCGCGTCGGCGTCGACGGCGTCGTGCTCGCCGGCTGGTACGCCCAGCACGAGCTGCCCGAGCTGATGCGGGCCGCCGATGCGCTCGTCCTCGCCTCCGCGCGCGAGAGCTTCGGCCAGGTGCTGGTCGAGGCGATGGCCTGTGCCGTCCCGCCGATCGCGGCCGCGTCGCTGGGGCCCGCGCAGATCGTCGACCACGGCGACACCGGCTGGCTGTTCGATCCCGGCGACCGCGACGCGCTGGTCGACGCCCTCGTCGAGGCGATCGACGACCCGGAGGAGCGCCGCCGCCGCGCGACGCTGGCCGAGCAGGCGGCGCGCCGGCGCTTCGCCTGGCCCGCCGTCGCCGAGCGCCTCGGCGCCGTGCTCGAGGAGGTCGTCGCCGAGGCTCCGCCGAACCCCGCGCCCTCCTCGCCCCCGGCGCGCGCCGCGATCCAGGGCTAGTAGCCGGGGCGAACCGGGACGCCTGTCGTCCTGAGGACGCTATGCGTCCTCGACTCGACAGGGATCGCTCCGTGGCGGCGCTCGCCGGCCGCCAGTACGGCATCGTCACGCGCGCCGAGCTCCGTGCGCTCGGCCTGCCCGACCGTGCGGTGGCGCGGCGCATCGCGGCCGGCCGGCTGATCCCGCTCCATCGCGGGGTGTACGCCGTGGGCCACGACGCGGTGCCGCTTCGCGGCCGCTGGCTGGCCGCGGTCCGCGCCTGCGGCCCGACGGCCGTCCTCAGCCACGGCACTGCGGCCGCGCTGTGGGAGCTCGCCGAGCCGCCTCGCCTCGTCCACGTCACGGTGCGCAGCCACATGGGGCGGACGGCGCCGGCGGGCGTGCGGCTGCACCGGTCGGTCACGCTCGCCGACGAGGACGTCGTCGTGCGCGAGGGCATCCCGGTGACGAGCGTGGCGCGAACCCTGCTCGACCAGGCGCCGACGCTGCCGCTGCGCAGGCTGCGCCGGGCGTTCGCCCAGGCCGACGTGCTGCGCCTGCTGGACTTCCGCGCGGTCGACCGCCTCGTCGCCGCCCACCCGCGCCGCGCCGGGATGCCGAAGTACCGCGCGGCCGCGGCCGAGCACCGGCCCGAGGGCGGGATCAGCCGCTCGGACTTCGAGGACCGCCTCGCCGAGCTGTGCGAGCGCCACGGACTCCCGCGGCCCGAGGTCAACGCGAGGGTCGCGGGCCTCGAGGTCGACCTGTGGTGGCCGCGCGCCGCGGTGGTCGCCGAGGCCGACGGGTTCGCGTTCCACCGAACCCGGGCGGCGTTCGAGCGCGACCGGGAGCGCGACGCGATCCTGACCGCCGCCGGGATCGTGGTCCACCGGTTCACGGATCGTCAGGTTCGGCGCGCGCCGGAGACCGTGGTGGCCGCCCTCCGGCGATCCCTGTCGGATCGAGGACGCATAGCGTCCTGAACTCGACAGGCGTGGGCTAGGCGAGGCGTGCCGTGCCGGTGCGCGCGGCCGGGATGATCAGCGGGGTGCCGGTCTGCGGGTCCTCGATCACCTGGCAGCGCAGCCCGAAGACCTCCTCGACGAGCTCGGCGTCGACGATCTCGCCCGGCGGGCCCTGCGCGGCGATCCGCCCGTCGCGCATCGCGATGAGGTGGGTCGCGTAGCGGCACGCGTGGTTGAGGTCGTGCAGGACGGCGACGAGCGTGTGGCCGCGGCGCTCGCGCAGCTCGGCGCACAGGTCGAGCACCTCGATCTGGTGGGCGATGTCGAGGAACGTCGTCGGCTCGTCGAGCAGCAGGATCGGCGTCTCCTGGGCCAGCGCCATCGCCAGCCACACGCGCTGGCGCTGCCCGCCCGACAGCTCGTCGACCGCGCGGTCGGCGAGGTCGGCCGTGCCCGTCGCCGCGAGCGCCTCGCCGACGGCGCGCTCGTCGTCGCGCGACCACTGGCGCAGCAGCCCCTGGTGCGGGTAGCGGCCGCGGGCGACGAGGTCGCCGACCGTGATCGCGTCGGGCGCGACCGGGCTCTGCGGGAGCAGTCCCAGGCGGCGGGCGACCTGCTTGGACGGCTGCGACGAGATCGCGGCGCCGTCGAGGTAGACGGTGCCCGCGCGCGGCTTGAGCATCCGCGACAGCCCGCGCAGCAGCGTCGACTTCCCGCACGCGTTCGGCCCGACGATGATCGTGAAGCCGCCGTCGGGGATCGACACCGACAGCCCGTCGACGACGACCCGCCCGTCGTAGGCGAGCCGCAGCCCCTCGGCGCGCAGGCGGTCGGTGCTCATGCGCGCCGCCACCGCCACTCGCGCGCCAGCAGCCACGCCAGGTAGATGCCGCCGATGGCGCCGGTCATGATCCCGACCGGGAGCTGGTCGGGCGCGAACAGCCGCTGCGACGCGAGGTCGCTGCCCTGCAGCAGCTGCGCGCCCATGATCGCGGCGCCCAGCAGGCCCGGCCCCGGCGTGCGGGTCAGGCGCCGCGCGACCTGCGGAGCCGCGAGCGCGACGAACGCGATCGGCCCGGCCGTCGCGGTCGCCACCGCGGTGATCGCCACCGCCACGAGCGTCAGCGTCAGGCGCGAGCGCTCGACGCGGACGCCGAGCGCGGTCGCGGCGTCGTCGCCGAGCTCCAGCAGCGACAGGCGCGGGGACAGCAGGAACGCGGCCGGCAGCAGCACGGCGAGCGCGATGACGAGCGGCGTCGCCTGCTCCCAGCCGCGGCCGTCGAGGCTGCCGGCGATCCACACGGCCGCCTCCTGGGCCTCCTCGATGCGCCCGCGCGTGAGCAGGTAGTTGATGAACGCGAGCAGCATCATGCTGATCCCGATCCCGACCAGCACGAGCCGGTATCCCTGCACGCCGCCGCCGCGGTAGGACAGCAGGTAGACGATCGCGGCGGTCGCCAGCCCGGCCGCCAGCGCGCCCGCCGACACCGCGCTCTGCTGGGCGCCGACGACGATGATCATCGCGACCGCGCCCGCTGCGGAGCCGTACGTGAAGCCGATGACGTCGGGGCTGCCGAGCGGGTTGCGGGTGAGGCTCTGGAAGATCGCGCCGGCGACGCCGAGCCCGGCGCCGACCGCCAGCGCGCACACGACCCGCGGCAGGCGCAGCTCGTTGACGATGAAGGCGCCCGAGCCGTCGCCGCGGCCCGCGAGCGCGTTCACGACCTCGCCCAGCGACAGCGGGTAGTCGCCGAACGCCAGCCCGGCCAGCGCGGTCGCCAGCGCGGCCAGCGCCAGCAGCGCGCAGGCGATCGCGCCGCGGCGGTGCACGCGCACCGAGACGCGCCCGCCGAAGGCGCGGATCGCCGGGGCGCGGAGGGCGGGGGCCGGCGCGCTCACAGGTGCGCGATCCTCCGGCGGCGCACGATCGCGATGAACACCGGCGCGCCCAGCAGCGCGGTCACGATGCCGACCTGCACCTCGCCTGGCCGGGCCACGACCCGCCCGACGACGTCGGCGGCCAGCAGCAGGATCGGGGCGAGCAGCATCGAGTAGGCCAGCACCCACCGCTGGTCGGCGCCGGCGATCGCGCGGGCGACGTGGGGGACGGTCAGTCCGACGAAGAAGATCGGGCCGATCGCGGCGGTCGCGGCCCCGCACAGCAGCGTGATCGACAGCGCGCCGAGCAGCCGCGTGCGGCCGATCCGGGCGCCGAGCGCGCGGCCGGTCTCGTCGCCGAGGGCGATCGCGTTCAGCGCCCGCCCGAGCGCGAGCGCCAGCAGGACGCCGGCGACGAGGAACGGCGCGACCTGGCCGAGCGTGTCGGCGTCGCGCCCGCTCAGCGCGCCCACCGACCATGCGCGCCACTGGTCGAACGTGTCGCGGTCCAGCAGCGTGAGCGCCTGGGTCAGCGCGGTGAGCGCGGCGGTGACGGCCGTGCCGGCCAGCGCGAGGCGCACCGGGCTGGCGCCGCCGCGGCCGACCGCGCCGATCGCGTAGACGACCACCGAGGCGACGGCGGCGCCGGCGAACGCGAACCACACGTAGCCGGTGAGCGAGCCCACCCCGAGGACCCCGATCGCGAACACGACGGCCGCCGCCGCGCCGGCGTTGACGCCGAGCAGGCCGGGGTCGGCGAGCGGGTTGCGCGTGAGCGCCTGCATCAGCGCGCCGGCGAGCCCGAGCGCGACGCCGACCGCGAGACCCAGCAGCGTCCGCGGGACGCGCAGGTCGCGGACGATCACCGCCTCGTCGCCGTCGCCGCCGTGCAGCAGCGCGTGGACGACGGTGGAGAGGTCGATCGACCGCGTCCCGATCGCCAGGCTCGCGCCCATGAGCAGCACGAGGACGGCGAGCGCCAGCGCCAGACCGAGCGCGCGGGACGGCGCGGCGGCGCGCAGGCGCGGGACCGGCGTCGTCGGCGGGCTGGCAGCCATTAGGGCTGCCTAAGCTAGCGTGCGGCGGCCGCTCCCGTCGCGTCCACGGCGGGCCGCTCCGGCTGGTCGCCGAGCGCCTCGACGCCGCCCCCGATGAAGATCATCGCCTGGTCGACGAGGCCGATCATCTGCGGGACGAGCTCGTCGGGCGAAACCGCGTCGGCGGCCTTCACCTCGCGCCCGAGCGCGTCGAGCGCGGCCATCGTGGCGGCGCCGACCATGTGCGGGATGAGGTCGTCGGGCGGAAGCCCGAGATCGTCGGCGACCGCGTGGGCGATGATCCGCTCGAAGCGCTCCTGCAGGCCGCGCTCGTAGGTGCGCAGCGCCGGGTCCGACTCGATCAGCTCGCGCCGGCAGCGCATCGCGTCGAGGTCGATGTCGCGCTGCATCGCGCTCAGCACCTCGCCGATCCAGGAGCGCAGCGCGGCGATGGCGGTCTCGCCCGCGCGGCGGTGGGTCAGGCGGTCCTGGAGCTGCCCGAAGACCGCCTCGTGGTCGTGGAAGACGAGCTGCTCCTTGACCGGGAAGTAGGCGGACACGGTTCGCGGCGACACCTCCGCGGCGTCGGCGATGTCGCGGATCGTCGTGCCGGCGAACCCGCGCTCGGCGAACAGCTCGCTCGCGACGCGCAGGATGGTCGCGCGCGTGCGCTGCTTCTTGCGCTCGCGCAGGCCGAGCTCGTGCTCGACGGCTGATTCTGACCCGGTCGCCATCTCCCGGGGGGAGAATACCACGCCAAGTTGCAGTCGCTGCAAAGATGCATTCTTAGAAAACTTGCAGTGATTGTGGTAGGTTGCCCGCGCTCATGTCTGCCCTCCTCGCCTCCATCGCCCGTTCGCTGGCTCGACACTGGATCCGCGGACTCATCGCCCTCGTCGTCGGCATCCTGGTCGTCGGCGCCATCGCCGGCTCCCAGAACGGCTCCGCTCCCGAGGACTTCTCCATCCCCGGCGCGGAGTCGCAGAAGGCCTTCGACCTGCTCGAGGAGCGGTTCCCGGCCCAGTCCGGCGCGCAGGCCCAGATCGTGTTCACGACCGCCGACGGCTCGCTCGAGAGCGCGCCGCGCCAGGAGGCCATCACCAGCACGCTGGCGAAGATCGCCGAGCTGCCGCACGTCAGCTCGACGGTCGAGCAGATGGAGCCGATGCTGTCGGAGGACGGGCGCACCGGCCTGTCGACCGTCACCTACGACATCTCCGGCGTCGACATCGAGCAGGAGGACGGCGAGCGGCTCATCGACACCGCGGAGACCGCCGAGACCGACGGCATCACCGTCGAGATGCGCGGCGAGGTCGTCGACTGGGCCAGCCAGTCGGACTTCCCGCTCGGCGAGCTCATCGGCATCGGCATCGCGATCGTCCTGCTGACCATCCTGTTCCGCTCGTTCGCGGCGATGATCACGACGCTCGTCGGCGCGCTCGTCGGCGTGATGATCAGCCAGATGATCCTGGCGGCGGTCGCCAAGCCGATCGGGATCCCCGAGTTCGCGAACACGATCGCGGTGATGCTCGGCCTCGGCGCCGGCATCGACTACGCGCTGCTGATCGTCGGCAGATACCGGGAGCAGGTGGTCGCCAACGGGGGCGACACCCCGGACGCTGCGGCGAAGGCGAACGCCACGTCGGGCGTGTCCGTGGTCGCCGCTGGCACGATCGTGATGATCGCGATCGCCGGCCTGCTCGCCGTGGGCATCCCGCTCGTCGGCAAGATGGGCCTCGGCTCCGCGATCGCGATCGCCGCCGTGGTCGTCTCGTCGATCACCGTGCTGCCGATCTTCATGGGCATGCTGAAGCGCTGGCTGCGCCCGCGCGACCCCGCCCACGTGGCGCGGTCGGAGCGCTTCGAGCGCTGGGGCCGGCTCCTCACGCGGCGCCCGGCCGTCGCCGTCGCCGTCGGCGGCCTGCTGCTGGTCCTGTTCGCGATCCCGATGACCGACATGCGCCTCGGCCAGCCCGACGACGGCAACCAGCCGACGTCGCTGACCCAGCGCCAGGCCTACGACCAGATCGCCTCGGCGTTCGGCGCCGGGTTCAGCGGCCCGCTCCTGCTGGCGATCGAGAACCGCGACGGCTCGCAGCTGCAGCCGGCCGAGCTCGACAAGCTGAAGGCCTCCCTGGAGGGGGCGAGCGGGATCGACAGCGTCGCCGACCCCGAGGTCAACGACGCCGGCGACACCGCGACGCTCGTCGCGATCCCGACCACGTCGCCGCAGAACGAGGCGACCGCGGACCTCGTCGAGCGCCTGCGCGAGCGCGATCTCCCCGCGGCCGTCGACGGCACCCAGCTCAACGTCTACGTCGGCGGGCAGGTGGCCGCGTTCATCGACTTCTCCGACAAGATCGCGTCCCGCCTGCCGCTGTTCATCGGCATCGTGATCGGCCTGTCGATCCTCCTGCTGATGGCGGTGTTCCGCTCGATCTGGGTGCCGCTGGCCTCGGCGGTGTTCAACCTGCTGTCGATCGGCGCCGCCTACGGCGTGGTCGTCGCGGTCTTCCAGTGGGGCTGGGGCGCGTCGCTGATCGGCGCCGGCGACGACGTGCCGATCATCTCGTTCGTCCCGCTGTTCATGTTCGCGATCCTGTTCGGGCTGAGCATGGACTACAACGTCTTCCTGCTCTCGCGCATCCGGGAGGCGTACTTCGAGGGCGACTCGCCGAAGGAGTCCGTGGTCCACGGCCTGTCGCGGATCGCGAAGGTCATCCTCGCCGCGGGCCTGATCATGGCGTCGGTCTTCCTCGCCTTCGTGACGGGCAGCGACACGATCATCAAGATGTTCGGCCTCGGCCTCGGCGCCGCGATCCTCATCGACGTGCTGATCGTGCGCATGGTCGTGTCGCCGGCGCTCATGGCGCTGCTGGGCGACCGCGCCTGGTGGTTCCCGCGCTGGCTGGACCGCATCCTGCCCGACATCTCGCTCGAGGGCCATCACGACAGCCGCGCCGAGCGCGTGGCCGAGCGCGAGAGCGAGAAGGTCCCCGCCTGAGGCCCGGTCCCGGGGGCGCGCCGGCTACCGGCGCGCCTCCGCCGGGCGCGCTTCGGCGAGGAAGCGCTCGACCCACTCGCGCGAGCGCCCGCCCGACTGGCGCCGCAGCGGCGGCTCGGGCAGCTCGAGCGCGTCGGCGCCCGGGATCTCCAGGTGCGCGAGCACGCGGCGCATCGTCGGCTCCCAGGCGCGCACGAGGTCCTCGTAGAAGATCGTGAGCGGCTGGGTCCGGGCCTGCGCGAACAGCGTGCTCCACTGGTCCTCGTGCTCGGTCAGGTACCGGACGAGGTGCTCGATCGCGCCGCGGTGGTAGACGGGCTCGGGCGCGCCGGTCCGCGGCTCGTGCCGCCAGGCCTGGGTCTGGATCGCCGTCCACAGCGACACCGCCTGCTGGACCTTGTCCAGGCGCACGACGCGCACGTAGCGGGCGCCGGGGAACGCCGCCTCGAGCACCTCGAGGTCGCCGCCGTCGCCGAACGCGCCGGTCTCGCGCAGCCGGCCGGTCAGCTCGCCCAGGTAGCCGAACATGAGCTTGGCCGCGAAGACGCCGTTGGGCGTGGTGCCCTGGTCGCGCGCCCACTCCAGGTAGTCCAGGTACGAGCGCGCCTGCGCCAGCTCCGGCGCAGGCTCCTGCTCGACCTGGGGCAGGAGCGACTCAAGGCTGGGGTCCGGGAGGTCGAAGTACTCGTGCGGGCGCCGCGGGACGTCGGTGGCGCGCAGCGCCTCGAAGTACTCGGCGGGGCGCCCGGCGACGCCCGTCTGCGCGAGCGCCTCGCAGAAGAGGGTGCTCCCGCTGCGTGGCGTGGCGCAGACGAAGTAGGCGTGGCGCGGTGCCGTCCAGGTCATTATGTCCACTAAATCGGTCGAGATGCTACCGTCAAGCGGAGGCGTGGCTCACAGCGGCGATACCCCAAACGCGCTGTACGTGCACTCGCATGACACGGGTCGCCACGTCCAGCCCTACGGCCACGTGGTCGAGACGCCCGCGATCCAGCGGCTCGCCGACGAGGGCGTGCTGTTCCGCCACGCGTTCTGCACCGTGCCCGCCTGCTCGGGCAGCCGGGCGGCGCTGCTGACCGGCCGCTACGCCCACGAGACCGGCATGACCGGGCTGGCGCACCGCGGCTGGGCGCTGGACGACTACGGCCAGCACCTCGTCCACACCCTGCGCGCCGCCGGCTACTGGACCGGGCTCGTCGGCGAGCAGCACGTGAGCGCCGACCCCGGGATCCTCGGCTACGACGCCGTCCTCGACCTCCCCGACCATCACGCCGAGACCGTCGCGCCCGCGTTCGAGCGGCTCCTGGCCCAGCGGCCGGCCGGCCGGCCGTTCTTCGCCTCGGTCGGGTTCGTCGAGACCCACCGCGACTTCCACGAGCCCGTCCACGAGCGCGACGCGCGCTGCTCGCTGCCGCCCGCGAACCTGCCCGACACGCCCGAGACCCGGCGCGACATGGCCGCCTTCAAGGCCAGCGCGCGGCGCCTGGACCGCGGGATCGGCGCCGTGCTCGACGCGCTCGAGCGCCACGGGCTCGCCGAGAGCACGCTGGTGATCTTCACGACCGACCACGGCGTCCCGTTCCCCGGCGCCAAGGCGACGCTGCGCGACCAGGGCCTGGGCGTGCTGCTGATCCTGCGCGGGCCGGGCGGGTTCCGCGGCGGGGTCGTGCAGGACGCGCTCGTCACCCACCTCGACCTGTTCCCGACGATCTGCGACGTCGCCGGCATCGACCCGCCGGACTGGCTGCAGGGCCGCTCGCTCGTGCCGCTGGCGGGCGGCACCGACCTGGAGCTGCACGACGCGGTGTTCGGCGAGCTGACCTACCGCGTCGCCTACGAGCCGCAGCGCAGCGTGCGCACGCGCCGCTGGAAGTACATCCGCCGTTTCGGCGACCGCTCGCGGCCGGTGCTGGCCAACGTCGACGACGGCCCGTCGAAGGACCTGCTCCTCGAGCACGGCTGGGCCGACCGCCCGCAGCCCGCCGAGCAGCTCTACGACCTCGTCTTCGACCCGCTCGAGTGCCACGACCTCGCCGGCGACCCCGGCCATGCGCCGATCCTGCGCGAGCTGCGCGACCGCCTGGACCGCTGGATGGAGGAGACCGGCGACCCGCTCCTCGACGGCCACGTCCCGCCGCCCCCGGGCGCGCTCGTCAACGACCCCGACGACGTATCGCCCGAGACGCCGCCGCGCGTGACCGGCGCGACCGAGCAGCTCGCCTGACCGTTGTCAGATCGAGCTCGCGATGCGATCGCGAGACGACAACGGTCCGCCCGGCGGTCGGAACCGCGGCGCGGAGGGCAGGGGGCGGGCGCGTCAGCCCTGCTCGGCTCGCAGCTTCAGCTCGCGGGCGGCGTCGCCGACGAGGACCTGGCGCACGCGGTCCACGGCCGGGCCGCGCAGCAGCATGCCGAGCATCCGCCCGGGATCGACCTCCAGCATGTACGTCGCGCGCGTGAGCCCGGCGTCGAGCTCGGCGAACGACCAGCCGCCCTGCAGCGCCTTGACCTCTCCGCGCTCCTGGACGCAGCGGATCGCCGTGTGCGGCTCGAACGAGAAGCGCAGGATCGCGCGGACCGTCTTCACCTTCGCGTCGGACACGGTCTCCACCAGCACCGGGCGGCCGTGCTCGTCGCGCTCGAGCACGTCGACGTCGCGCAGCGAGGTCTGCCACTCCGGCGCACGCTCGAGGTCGGCGGCGATCGACCAGCACCGCTCGATGTCCGCGGCGATCTCGACCGTGCTCTCTCCCACCAGCGTCCCCATGGCCGTTCAGCATAGGCGCGCGCGTGATCTTCGCGCCGCACGGGTGTTGCAGGGGAAAGGAGTCCGACGAAGGAGGAGCCTGTTCCATGCGACGTACGACGATGCTGGCCTGGGGGACCGCCGCGCTGCTGGCGGCCACGCCTGCGGCCGTGCTCGCCCACGGCGACCGCGATCACGGCGCCGGCGGGGCGACGGTCGGCACCGTGGCCGCGTTCGCCGACGGCACGCTGACGCTGACGCTGACCGACGGCTCGACGCTTGCGGCCAAGGTCACCGATCGGACCGAGATCGACTGTCATCGCGGCCCCACCGCGCGCAGCGCTCGCAAGCACGGCAAGCACAAGGGCCACCGGCACGGCCGCGGGCACGACGGCGGCCACCGCCACGGCCGGGGCCATCGCCACCACCACCACGGCGACGACTGCACGACGGCCGATCTGACCGCGGGCGCCGCGGTCCGCGACGCGACGGTCCGGGCGACGACGGCCGGGGCCGTGTTCACGGAGGTCGAGCTGGTCAAGTAGCGCCCGGCCGGGTAGGACCTGCGGGGAATGGAGCCCGGTTCGCTCACGCATCCGGTGCGCCTGGCGGGGAGGTCGCTGCTGCGACTCCAGTCCGACGCGCGCCTGACGGAGCTCGCCCGGGCCGGCCACGAGCCGGCCTTCGCGGCGATCGTCGACCGCTACCGACCCGCGCTGCTCGGCTACTGCACGCGCATCCTCGGCCCCGAGCGGGCCGAGGACGCCGTGCAGCAGGCGCTCGCCAGCGCCCATCAGGCCATGACCTCCGGCGACGACCGACCGCTGCGGTTGCGGCCGTGGCTGTACCGCATCGCCCACAACGCCGCGCTGAACGTCCTGCGCGCCCGTCGCGACGAGGCCGAGCTCAGCGACGGCGCGCCGGCCGCCGGCGGGGCGCCCGACGAGGCGCTCGCCCAGCGCGAGCGGCTCGAGGAGATCCTCGCGGCGATCGCGACGCTGCCGCCGGCCCAGCGCGACGCGCTCCTGCTGCGCGAGCTGGAGGGACGCTCGCACGAGGAGATCGCCGACGCGCTCGGCGTCAGCAGCGGCGCCGCCCGCGCCGTGATCTTCCGCGCCCGCGCGGCCGTGCGCGCGGCGTGCACGGCGCTGACGCCGTCGCCGCTGCTGATGCGGCTCGCCGAGGTGGCGGGCACGAGCGGCGGCGAGCACGCGACCGGGACCGCGGTCAAGGCCGCCGCCGGCGTGCTGGCGGCGTGCGCGGTCGTCGGCGGCGCGACCGGCGGGATCGTCGAGCGCCGCGGCGCCGATCGGCCGGTCGCGCACGCCGCCGCCGGCCACGAGGACGGAGGGGAGCAGGCGGCCGACCCCGCCCCGCCGCCGCCGCAGGAGGAGCCGGTCGCCCGGGCCGCGGCGACCGGACCCGCGGCGACCGGACCCGCGGCGACCGCGGCGCCGGCCCGCGCCGGCGGCCGCGACCGCGATCGCGATCGCGGTGCGGCGCGCGCCGGCCGGCGCGTGGTCGCGGTGGCCGGGGTCGGCGCGCTCGCCGAGCGCCACGACCGCGAGCGCGACGCGCGCATGCCCGGGTCGCGGCCGCCCCGCGACGACGGCGACGAGCGCCACGGCGGCACGACCGCGCCGCCGCAGACCGCCGCTGAGCGACACCGCGGCCGCGACCGCCGTCGCGGCCGCGACCGCCAGGATGAGGCGGGCGGCGAGCCCGCGCGCCCGCAGCGGGCGCGTCCGGACCGCGGCCGGCCGGGCGGTGCGGCCCCGCCGGGGCGCGGGTCCGGTGACCGCGACGACGACGACGCGGACCGCGGCCACGAGGACCGGCGCCCTCCGCGGCCGCAGTCCGAGACGCCCGGGGACCGCCACGAGGGCCGCGGCGGGTCCGGCCGCCGCGGCGGGGCGCCGCCGGGCGCCGCGGTCGCGCCCGACGGCGACGAGGGCGCGGACTACCCGACCGGCGGCGTCTCCGGCAGGCGCGCCAACGCGGCCTCCATGTCGGCCTCCGAGAACTCCGGGTCCTCGAGCGAGCCCGACAGGTAGGCGTCGTAGGCGGACATGTCGAAGTCGCCGTGGCCCGAGAGGTTGAAGAGGATCACGCGCTCCTCGCCGGCCTCGCGCGCCGCCAGCGCCTCGTCGATCGCCCCGCGGATCGCGTGCGAGGACTCGGGCGCCGCGATGATCCCCTCGGTGCGGGCGAACTGCAGCGCCGCCGCGAAGCAGTCATTCTGACGCAGCGCGCGCGCCTCGACCAGCCCCTCCTTCACGAGCGCGGACACCAGCGGCGAGTCCCCGTGGTAGCGCAGCCCGCCGGCGTGGACGGGCGGCGGGACGAAGTCGTGGCCGAGCGTGTACATCGGCATCAGCGGCGTCAGCCCGGCCGTGTCGCCGTAGTCGTACCGGTACACGCCGCGGGTCAGCGTCGGGCACGCCGCCGGCTCGACGGCCAGGAAGCGCGTCTTGGCCTCGCCGCGCAGCACCCGGCGCAGGAACGGGATCGCGATTCCGCCGAAGTTCGACCCGCCGCCGCAGGCGGCGATGATCACGTCGGGCTCGTCGCCGGCCATCTCCATCTGCGCGATCGACTCGATCCCGATGACGGTCTGGTGCAGCAGCACGTGGTTGAGCACCGAGCCGAGCGAGTAGTTCGTGTCGTCGCGCTGCACGGCCAGCTCGACGGCCTCGGAGATCGCGATGCCCAGCGATCCGGTCGGGTGCGAGGCCTGCTCGCGGCCCGCCTGGGTCAGGTTGGACGGGGAGCGGTGCACGGTCGCGCCCCACGTCTGGATCATCGAGCGCCGGTACGGCTTCTGGTCGTACGAGGAGCCGACCATGAAGACCTCGCACTCCAGGCCGAACAGCGCGCACGCGAACGCCAGCGACGAGCCCCACTGGCCCGCGCCGGTCTCGGTCGTCAGCTTCGTGATCCCGGCCTGCTTGTTCTCGTAGGCCTGCGGGATCGCCGTGTTGGGCTTGTGCGAGCCGGCCGGCGAGGTGCCCTCGTACTTGTAGTAGATGCGGGCGGGGGTATCGAGCTCGCGCTCCAGGCGGCGGGCGCGGAACAGCGGCGTCGGGCGCCACAGGCGGTAGGCGTCGCGGACGGCCTCGGGGATCGCGATCTCGGGCTCGGTGGAGACCTCCTGCTGGATGAGCGCCATCGGGAAGATCGCGCTCAGGTCCTCCGGGCCGGCGGGCTGCATCGTGGCGGGGGAGAGCGGCGGAAGCGGCGGGCCCGGGAGGTCGGCCATCAGGTTGACCCAGGCGGTCGGGATCTGCTCCTCGGAGAGCAGGTACTTCGTGGTCGGCTCGGACATGGGCGGGATCATGCCGCGCCGGGCACGCGCCCGCACCCGCGGCTCAGTTGAGCGACGGGTCGTCGGGCATGCGCGCCACGAGCGCGTACGGCCCGCCGAGCGCCTGCAGCGCCGTGCGCCACAGGTTGTCGGCCTCCTCGGAGAACGGGTCGCCGGCGCTCAGCGGCGCCACGATCCAGTCCTCGCGCTCGAGCTCGCCGTCGAGCTGGCCGGGGCCCCACCCGCTGTGGCCGATGAACGCGCGCAGCCGGCGGGTGCGGTCGCCGATGGTCTCCAGCGGCTCGCCGTCGGTGACGAGGCCGAGGTCGCCGGCGATGATCAGCGACTCGCCCGGCTCCTCGAACTCGGCGAGGAGCACGACGTCCGCCGGCTGCACGGGCCCGCCGACCCACAGCCGGGCGGCGCCGCCGCCGAGCGCGTCCGCGAGCTCGGGGACGGTGTCGGCGGCCAGCAGCGGCGACGGGCGGTTGAGCACGAGCCCGAGCGCGCCCTCCGGCGAGTGCGCGCAGACGAGCACCACCGTCCGCCGGAAGTTCGGGTCCTCCAGCGTCGGCGCGGCGATCAGCAGCTTGCCCGTGAGCGACACCGGTTCGGTCACACCCTCAGTCTGGCGCGTGCGTCGCGCACCGCGCTTCGTGCCTCCTCTCCCTCCATCCCGAGCGCCCGCAGCAGGTCCACCGCCGTCGAGCGGATCTGGCCCACGATCACGCTGACCGACAGGTTGCCGGTGTGCTCCAGCGCGGCCGTCGAGCGGGCCGCGGCGTAGAGCGCGGCCTCCTCGGCGGCGCCGGCGCGGCGCGGATCGTCCAGCTCGGCCGCCAGCCCGCGCACGGCGGCGGCCAGATCCCCGATGGCCTCGACGGCGAGCGGCGGCACGGTCTCGTCCAGCTCGATCGCGCGGACCGCCCCGCGCGCGAGCACGCGGGTGTTGCGCAGCGCGGCGTCGAGCCCGCTCGCGGCCGACTCGAATGCCGGCAGCCGCCGCAGCGCGCGCCGCCGGGCGGGCGCGAGCGTGAGCATCTCGCGGCCCACCGCCAGCGAGTCCCGCAGGCGCGTCAGCATCGGGTCGATCCCGCGCGCCCGGGTCGCCGCGGCGAGGGCGAGCTCGCGGTCGCGGCGCTCCAGCCCGGCGGCGACGTCCTCGAGCGCGGCGGCCAGCTCCTCCACGAGCCCGTCCAGGGCCTCGCGCGTCAGGCGCATCGGGTCGGTCGGGACGACCGCGTTGACGAGCAGCCCGATCCCGCCGCCGATGAGCGCGTCGAGGAAGCGGCTGCCGTCGAAGCCGCCCTCGGGAAGCTGGATCGTCGCCACCAGCACAGCGGAGACCGCGGCCTGGTTGACGAGCAGCCGGCTGCCGCCGACGAGCACGGCCGCGCTCATCGCCAGCGCGACGACGACGCCGATCTGCCACGAGCCGGTGCCGATCGCCAGCACGAGCAGGTCGCCCACGCCGATGCCGACCGCGACGCCGACGGCCAGCTCGAAGGCGCGGCGGCCGCGCTGGCCGTAGGCGATGCTGAGCGTGAGGATGGCGGCGATCGGCGCGAAGAACGGGGTGCCGTGGTCGACGATGCGGCTGGCCACGAGGTAGGCGACGCCGGCCGCCAGCGCGCACTGCACGATCATCAGCCACGAGCGGCGCAGCCGTCGCAGGCGCATCGCGGCCGAGCGTCGCGACCGCGAGCCGGCGCTCGTCAGCAGCTCGCCCGGGCGGGCCGATCGGCGGACGGAGGCCACGGCGCGGTCCTACCCCGCGCGCGGTCCGCTGCTACGCACGCGCCGGCTCCTGCGCCTCGATGCGGTGCAGCATCGCCGTCGCGACCGCGAGGACCCCGACGCCGGCCACGAGGTAGGCCAGCCGCGGCGACCACACCGCGGTCAGCGCGCCGCCGAGCAGGAACCCGACGCCGGGCGCCGCGGCCGCCGTCGACTCCAGCAGGCCGACGACGCGCGCCTGCAGGGCGTCGGGCAGCGCCTCCTGCACGGCGGTGAGCACCGACACCCACTGCACGCCGTTGCCGGTCCCGCCGACGATCGACGCCACGCAGGCCAGCGCGATGCCCGGCGCGACCGCCATGCCGAGGTAGCCGGCCCCGACGAGCGCCGTGGAGCCGACCACGAGCGCGCGCGTGGAGCGGTGGCGCAGGCGCGCGAACACCCACGATCCGAGGACCATCCCCACGCCCCAGGCGGTCAGCAGCGCGCCGTAGCCGAGGTCGCCGGCGTCGAGCGTCTCCTTCGCGTACACGACCTCGATCGGGATCACGAGGAAGAAGAACACGAACGCGATCGCCTGCGCGGCGATCAGCGTCCTGATCGGCTCGTCGCGGACCGCGGCCAGACCCGCGCGCACCCGGGCCGCCCAGCGGACCTCGCCGTCCTCGGGCGCCCCGGCCGGCAGCTCGCGCCCGGTGGCGAGGACGACGGCGATGAGCGCGAACGAGGCGGCGTCGACCCACAGCGCCACCGGCGTGCCCGCGGTGGCGACGAGCACGGCGGCGGCCACCGGTCCGGCCGCCGAGGTGAGCGCGAACACCGCGTTCAGCAGCGCGTTGCCCCGGCGTAGAGCACTGTGCGGTTTCAGAATGGTCGCGACCGCAGCGCGCGACAGACTGCGCCCGGTCAGCGCGAGGGTGCCGTCGATCGCGGCGAGGACGAGCACGGCGGGCAGCCAGAAGCGCCCGTCGGCGACGACCGCGAGCGCCGCGAACGCGGCCGCCTCGATCGCGTAGAGCAGCGGCAGCGAGCGGTTGACGCGCAGGCGGTCCACGCGCGCCGTGAGCCACGGCGCCGCGAACGCCGGCACGAAGCGCGAGCACACGAAGAGGGCGGTCGTGGCGAGCGCGGAGTCGGTCCCGTCGAGGACGAGGATGGCCAGCGCGACGACGCCGAGGTTGTCGCCGAGCTCGTTGATCCCGTAGGACGCCGCCAGACGCTTGAACCCGGCAACGCTCAGAGGGCTCCGCTCGCTCATCACGGCCGCCGGGCACAGTAGCGCGACCGGGACTCAACCTTTGACCACTTCGCGCCGATAAGCGGGACGGTGCGCCGCAGGACCCACATCGCTGTGGAGCTCGTGCTGTTGATCGCAGCGCTCTCGATCGCTGCTGCGACGTCGCGTGCCTCGGATTGGGAACCGCTCGGGCTGCTGGTGGTCCTGACCATCGTGGCGCTCGCGTCGGACGCCCTGACCATCGAGACCCGCGGCCACCGTCTCTCCGGCTCCTTCATCGCGCTCGTCCTGGCGATGGGCTTCCTCGGTCCGGCGCCCGCCGTCGCGATCGCGATGGCGACCATCGGATTCGACGCGCTGCGCGACCGCCCGCCGCTGCCCTACGCGCTGAACAACTTCGCCACGTACGCGGTCTTCCCGCTCGTCGGCGGCCTGCTCGCCCGAGGCGCCGTCGACCTCGGGGCCGACCCGGACTCGGCCGTCTACGGGTTCGTGATCTTCGGCGTCTACCTGGTCACGATCCTGATCAACTTCGCGCTGACCGCGCTGGGCTTCCGGCTCGCGATCGGCAGCCCGCTGGGGCGGCAGTGGCGCACCGTCCTCGTCCCGCTGCTGCCGTCCGAGCTGGCGGCCGCGACGCTCGTGCTCGCGTTCTCGGTGATCTACGTCTCGGCCGGGCTCACCGCGCTCGTGGTGCTCATCGTCGCGCTCGTCGCCTTCCAGTACCTCACGCGCGCGCTGCTCATCTCCCAGGAGCGCGCCGAGCAGCTCGAGGCCCGCTCGACCGAGCTGGCCTCGCTACAGGTCGGCGTGCTCGCCGCGCTCGTCCAGACGCTGTCGCTGCGCGACAAGATGACCGCCCGCCACTCGGCGGCGGTCGCCCGGTACGCGCGCGCCATCGCCCGCGCCATCGGCTGCAGCGAGGAGGAGCAGGACCTCGTGCACACCGCCGGCCTGCTGCACGACATCGGCAAGTTCATCTTCCCCGACCGGATCCTCTTCGCCGACCGCCGCCTCAGCGATGACGACTGGGAGATCGTCAAGCGCCATCCCGCGCAGGGCGCGCGGGTGGTCGGCAAGGTCGCCGGCCTGGGTCCGGTCGCCGAGATCATCCGCTGCCATCACGAGCGCATCGACGGGCGCGGCTACCCGCGCGGGCTGCGCGGCGACGAGATCCCGCTCCTGTCGCGCATGATCTCGATCGCCGACACGTACGACGTGATGACCGCGCGCGACTCCTATCGGGAGCCGGTCTCGCAGGAGGAGGCGATCGCCGAGCTGCGGCGCGTCGCCGGCACGCAGCTCGACGCGCATCTCGTCGAGGTCTTCATCGGCCTCCTGCGCGAGGCCGGCGTCGGCTTCCAGCACACCACGGACGCCGACTTCGAGGCCGAGCTCAACGTCGAGGCGCGCGTCCGGGCCTTCGTCGGCGGCTGAGCGAGAACGCCGGCCCAGGGGCGCCGGGGCCTCGAAACGGGGTGTTCGCCCGGGGGCGAAACCCGCGCGCAAGCGTGCTTGCACCGCGCCGGACAGGCTTGAGGAGGTTTGAAAAGCCCTGCTCAGAGACGGGAGTGCGGACTAGAACATCCGTCCAGGTTTCGCGTGGGTGAGTAAAGCACCCTTTTCGCGGCGAAACGCAGATGTCACAGTACCTCCGAACATCCAGGCAGCACGAAGCGGGCGCTGCAACGCCCGCTTCGTGGAGGTACTGCCTATCGGTCCAGCATGCGCCGCAGGGGGGCTGCGGCGGAAAGGAGCGCCACGGTGGGCTTCAAGATGTAGTCACAACCTGCCAACGGCAGGATCTTGAGGACGTCCCACCGGGGCGTCCTCAGTCTTTTTCGGCACGGGGGCGCCGCACTGGAGGGCGGCAACCGTGTTTTCAACGGATGTTCGAGTCGGAGGAGGGGACACGATCGCCGACGCAGTCGACAGCGAGCTGGCCGCCCTGGCCCGCCTGCAGACCGAGCCGACGGGAACGCCGCTGCGCGCCGTGGCCCACCTCGCCCTCGTCGCCGGAGACCTCGACCCGGCCGGGGACGACGCGCTGCGCGTGCGCCGGCACCGGGCCGCGCTGCGCCAGGTGGGGGCCACCGCCGCCCGCGCCGCCGCCGACACCCACGGCGCGTTCGGCGACCGCCCCGGCGCCGATCGGGCCTTCGGCCGCGTGCTGGCCGAGGCCGGCGCGCGCGCCCGGTCTCGCGGGCGCGCCGTCGGCGTGCTGCGCGCGCTGAGCGCGGTCGCGTCGGCGGCGCTCGCCCTCCCGCCGATCCCGGAGGAGAGCGACGCCGACTGGCAGCTCGGGGCGATCGCCTTCGTCGACGAAGCGCCCCTCCGCGCCCTCTACGCCGCCTACGTCGAGCTGGTCGCCGCCGCGCTGGTCGAGCTGACCGCCGGCTGATCGGCCGGGTCCAGCAGGTCCGCCTCGAACCACGTGTGGCGGCCCTCCAGGACCTTCTGGGCGGCCTTGTACTGCTCGGCGTCGTCGTTGGACCACAGCTCGTGGAAGAGCCGGTCGGCCCGCCGGCGCGCCTGCTTGGCGAACAGGTCGGCCAGCTCGCGCGGCTCGGCGGTGCCCAGCGACGTGGCGTAGACGACCGCGCACGAGATCGCGTACAGCTCCGCGCCGATGTCGACGATGCGCCCCAGCAGGTGGCCCTTCTGCTCGAGCCGCGCCTGGTAGCGGCCCATGAGGTAGAAGGTCGACCGCGCGAGCTTGCGCGACGAGCGCTCGACGTAGCGCATGTGGCCCGCGAGCGGCCCGAACTCGTCGAACGCCCCGGGCTTGATGCCCTCGCCGACGGCGAGCTTCGGGAACCACGTCGCGTAGAACCCGCCCGCCTTCAGCGCGCCCTTGGCCTTGTCGGCCACCGCGGTCTTGGGGTCGAGGATGTCGCCCGCGACGGCCAGGTGCTGGTCGACGGCCTCGCGGGCGATCAGCAGGTGCATGATCTCCGTCGAGCCCTCGAAGATGCGGTTGATGCGCATGTCGCGCAGCATCTGCTCGGCCGGGACCGGCTTCTCGCCGCGCGCCCGCAGCGACTCGGCGGTCTCGTACCCGCGCCCGCCGCGGACCTGGATCATCGCGTCGATGACCTGCCAGCCCAGCTCGGAGGCGTAGAGCTTGGCGAGCGCGGCCTCGATGCGGATGTCGTTGCGCTTGTCGTCGGCCAGGCGGCTGGAGACGTCGACGAGCGCCTCGATCCCGAACGCCGACCCCGCGATGAACGCCAGCATCTGCGCGACCGGATCGTGCTTGCCGATCGGCTGGCCCCACTGGCGGCGCTCGGCGGCGAACTCGCGCGCGATCTTCAGCGCGTGCTTCGTCATCGACGCGCAGATCGCCGGCAGCGACAGGCGGCCGGTGTTCAGCGTCGTCAGCGCGATGCGCAGGCCCTGGCCCTCCTTGCCGACGAGGTTCCCGGCCGGCACGAACACGTTCTCGAACGTGGTCAGCGAGTTCTCGATGCCGCGCAGGCCCATGAACGCGTTGCGCGTCCGGACGGTGATGCCCTCGCTGTCGTAGGGGACGATGAACGCCGAGATGCCCCCCTTGTGCCCCTCGCTCTCGGGCACGACCGCCATCACGATCACGACGTCGGCGATCGCGCCGTTGGTCGCCCACAGCTTCGTCCCGTTGAGGCGGTAGCCGCTGCCGTCCTCGGTCGGGACCGCGCTCGTGGTCATGCGCGCAGGGTCGGAACCCACGTCGGGCTCGGTGAGCAGGAAGGCCGAGACGTGCGTGCGGGCGACCTTCGGCAGCCACTCGCGCTTCTGCTCCTCGGAGCCGAACATGCGCAGCGGCTCCGGCAGGCCGATCGACTGGTGCGCCGACAGCAGCGTCGACAGCGAGCTGTGCCAGGTGCCCGCCAGCGCGAGCGCCTTGTTGTAGTAGACCTGGCTGAGGCCCAGGCCGCCGTACTCCTCGGGGATCTTCATCCCGAGCGCGCCGAGCTCCTTGAGCCCGTCGATCACCTCGTCGGGGATCTTGGCGTCGCGCTCGATCTGGAAGGGGTCGACCTTCTCGGTCAGGAAGCTGCGCAGCTTGGCGAGGAACGCCTCGCCCTTGGCGGTCGCCTCGGGCGCCTCGGGGGGCTGCGGGTGGATGAGGTCGGGGCGGAACGACCCGAGGAACAGCTCCTTGCCGAAGCTGGGCTGCGTCCACTCGGTCTCGCGGCTTGCCTCCGCGACCTGCTTGGACTCTTCGTAGCTGGGGTTCGCGGCCATGGCGTAGGTCTACCCGATTGGCGAGTCAACCAGTGTGCGAAGCATCATCGGCGCTGGCCCTACCGTGTGGCCGCATGCAGCGCGATCCTTCGCTGCGCGACGGGATGCGCGCCGCCCTCCCGCTGATCCTGCCGGTCTTCGTCTTCGGGATCTCGTTCGGCGTGGTCGCCCAGCCGATCGTCGGCGGGCTCGCGGCCTCGGTGATGTCGGCGACGGTCATCGCCGGCGCCGCGCAGGTCGCCGCCGTCACCGTGCTGGACTCCGGGGGCGGGGTGGCGGCCGCGGTCGTCGCCGGCCTCCTCATGAACGCCCGCTTCTTCCCGATGGCCCTCGCCTTGGCCCCGGCGCTGCGCGGCTCCCGGCTGCGCCAGCTCGTCGAGGTGCAGGCCGCCGTCGACGCCTCGTTCGTGCTCGCCGACCAGGGCGACGGCACGTTCAGCCGCGGGATGCTCGTCGGCTCCTGGCTCCCGCAGACGGCCGCCTGGGTCGGCGGCACGGTCATCGGGGTGCTCCTCGGCGAGGTCATCCCCGACCCGCAGCGGTTCGGGCTCGACGTCGTGCTGCCGGCGTTCTTCATCACGCTGCTCGTGCGGGACGTGCGCACGTCGGGGACGCGGCGGACGTTCGCGGTCATGGGCCTGGCGATCGCGATCACGCTCGCGCTGACCCCGGTCGCCCCGGCCGGGATGCCTGTCGTCGTCGCCGCCGGCGCGGCGCTGCTGGGCCTGCGCCGGTGACCGCGGTCTGGGTGGCGACCGCCCTGCTCTGCCTGGGCACGATCGGGATCAAGGCGGCCGGGCCGCTGCTCATGGGCGAGCACGAGCCGCGGGGGCGGTGGCTGGCGGTGATCGCGCTCCTGTCGCCGGCGCTGCTGTCGTCGCTGATCGTCTACCAGACGTTCTCCGGCCATCCCGACGGGCTCGTCGTCGACGCGCGCGTGGCCGGCGCGGCGACGGCGGTCGCGGGCGCGCTGACGCGGCTGCCGATGTTCGCGGTGATGGTCCTGGCGGCGGGCGTCACGGCGGCGGTCCGCGCGATCGGCTGACCGGCCCGCCGTAGGATCAGGCGTCGTCCCGGCGCGGGCGGGCAGCACGCCGGTGCGAAAGGAATTAGACTCAGTCTCATGATTGAGCCGTTCACGGTCCCGTTCGTCCAGCGCGGGCTGATCGAGGTGCTGCTGCTGGCCATGGCCAGCGGGCTCCTCGGCACCTGGATCGTGCTGCGCGGGCTGGCGTTCCACGCCCACGCGGTCGGCACCGCGACGTTCCCCGGCCTCGTGCTCGCGGACGGGCTCGGCTTCGCGGCGCCGCTGGGCGCGCTCGGCGCGGCCCTGCTGTTCACCGCAGGCGTCGCGATCGCCGTGCGCCACGGCACCGACGAGCACGGCCCGGCGATCGCCCTGGTGCTCGTCGCCTGCCTGGCCGGGGGCGTGATCCTCGCCTCCGACGTGTTCGGCTCCGCCGCGAACGTCGACTCGCTCCTCTTCGGCTCGCTCCTGCTCGTCGACACCACCGACATCGCGGTCGCCGCCGCGGCGGCCGTGCTCGCCGCGCTGGCCACCCTCCTGCTCGGGCACCGCTGGCTGGCCGCCGGCTTCGACCCCGCGAGCGCGCGGTCGCTGGGCCTGCGCTCGCGGGTGCCCGACGCGGTGCTGCTCGGGCTCGTCGCGGTCACCGCCGTCGCCGCCCTGTCGGCGGTCGGCGCGCTGCTGGCCGCGGCGCTGCTCGTCGTCCCCGCGGTCACGACGCGCCTGCTCGTCGACCGCGTCGGCGTGTGGCAGCTCTCCACGGTCGCGCTCGCCGCCGCCGAGGGCGCGGTCGGGCTGTGGCTGTCGTACCGCACCGACGCGCCGCCCGGGGCCACCATCGCCGCGGTCACCGGCGTCGGCTTCCTGCTCGCCGCCGGCCTGCGGGCGCTGCGCGGGCGCCGCGCCGCCGCGCTCGCCGCCGCGGCCGCGACGCTCGTCGTCGCCGGCTGCGGCTCGGGGAGCGGCGGATCGGGCGGCGGCGACCGCATCGACGTGGTGGCCAGCACGCCGGTGGTGGCCGACCTCGCTCGCCAGGTCGGCGGCGACCGCGTGAACGTCACGCAGCTCCTGCAGCCCAACACCGACCCGCACGACTACGAGCCGCGGCCGAGCGACGTGAAGGCGGTCGCGAGCGCGCAGGTGGTGCTCGAGAGCGGGATGGGCCTGGACCACTGGGTCGAGGACGTGGTCGAGCAGTCCGGAGCCGACCCGACCGTCGTCGACCTGTCCGGGGCGCTGCCCGTGCGCCTGGGCGCCGACGGGCACGCCGACGAGGACGAGCACGCCGAGGACGCGGACGACCACGGCGACCACGACCCGCACTGGTGGCACGACCCCGAGAACGCGATCGCGGCCACCCGCGAGATCGCCGCCGTCCTCGCCCGCGCCGACCCGGACGCCCGCGCGACCTTCAAGCGCAACGCCGAGGACTACGTCGAGCAGCTCGAGGCGCTGGAGACCGGCATCCGCGCGTGCGTCGAGCGCGTCCCGGTCGCCGACCGCAAGCTCGTCACCGACCACGACGCGCTCGGCTACTTCGCGCGCCGCTACGGCATCGAGGTCACCGGCGCCGTGATCCCCTCGCGGTCGACCCAGGCGCAGCCGTCCGCGGGCGAGGTCGCCGACCTCGTGCGCACGATCCGCGACGAGGGGGTGCGCGCCGTGTTCCCCGAAAGCTCGGTCAACACGAAGCTGGCCGAGGCGATCGCCCGCCAGACCGGCGCGACGGTCGGCGCCATGCTCTACGCCGACACGCTCGGGCCCGAGGACTCCGCCGGCGCGACCTACCTCGACGCCGAGGCCCACAACGCCGACGCGATCGTGCGCGGGCTCAGCGGCGGGGCCGAGGGCTGCGACCCGCAGACCGTCGTCGCGCCGTGAGGGTCGTACCGTTGGACGTGGTGACCGAAGCCCAGGCCCCGCCCCCCGACGGCCGGACCGCGCCGCTCCTCGCGCGCGCCCGCGACGTCAGCGGCGGCTACGGCGGCCCGCCCGCGATCGAGGGCCTCGACTTCGCGCTGCCCGCCGGCGCCCGCGTCGGACTGCTCGGCCCCAACGGCGGCGGCAAGACCACGCTGTTCCGCGCGCTGCTCGGCGAGCTGCCGGCGCTGACGGGCGACCTGGAGGTGTCCGCCCGCTGCGGCGTCGTACCCCAGACCGAGCGCTCGCGTCTCGACTACCCGGTGAGCGCGCTCGACGTCGCGCTGATGGGGACGCTCAGCGTGCTGCCGTGGTGGCGGAGGCCCCGTCGCGCGCAGCGCCGCGCCGCCCAGGCGGCGCTCGAGCGCGTCGGGCTCGGCGCCCAGGCGCGGCGCACGTTCGGCGAGCTGTCGGGCGGCCAGCGCCAGCGCGTGCTGATCGCGCGGGCGCTCGTGCAGGACGCGCGGCTGCTGCTGCTCGACGAGCCGTTCGCCGGCCTCGACGAGCCCAGCAGCGCCCTGCTCGAGGACCTGCTGGCCGAGCTCGCCGCCGAGGGGCGCGGCCTGCTGATCTCGACCCACGAGGTCGAGCAGGCGCGCCGCTGGGACCTCGTGCTGTGCCTCAACCGCGCGCAGATCGCGTTCGGCGCGCCCGCCGACGTGCTCAGCCGCGAGGTCCTCGAGCGCACCTACGGCGCCCACGTCGTCGAGCTGCCGGGCGGCGGGCGCGGCGTCATGCCCGCCCACCACGGCTGCGACGAGCACGAGCCCGGCCACGAGCACGCCGGCCCCGACCACGTCCACCCGTGATCGACTGGATCGCCGACCCGTTCGCCGACCCGATCCTGCGCCGCGCCGCGCTCGAGATCGTCCTGCTCGGCGTGACCGGCGGGCTGCTGGGCTGCTGGATCGTCTTCTACGAGCTGGCCTTCGGCGCCGAGTCGCTTGCGCACGCGCTGTTTCCCGGCCTCGTCGCCGCCGCGCTGCTCGGGCTGCCGCTGCTGCTCGGCGGGGCCGCCGGCATCCTGGCCGCCGCGCTGGCGGTGGCCGTCGCCGGGCGCGTGCCGGGCGTCGGCCGCGACAGCGCGGTCGCCGTCGTCGTCACGACGATGCTGGGGGCCGGCGCGCTGCTGGCGCTCTCGCAGTCGACGCCGCCCGGCCTGGGCGAGCTGCTGTTCGGCGACGTGCTGGGCGTCAGCGACGGCGACCTGGCGCTCGCCGGCGGGCTGGCGCTCGCGGTCCTCGCCGCGCTGCGGCTGCTGCACGGGCGGCTGCTCGCCGTCGGCTTCGACCGCTCCGGCGCCCGCGCCCTCGGGGCGTCGCCCGCACTGGTCGACGCGGCGCTGGCCGTCCTGCTGGCGGCCGCGATCCTCGTCGCCGTCCAGGGCCTCGGGAACCTGCTCGTCGTGTCGATCCTCGTCGGGCCCGCCGCGACCGCGCGCCTGGTCGCCGACCGCATGCCGGCGATGATGGCGATCGCGGTCGCGGCCGCCATCGTGGCGGGCCTCGGCGGCCTGCTCGTCAGCTACCACGCGGACACGGCCGCGGGCGCCTCGATCGCGCTGGCGACGGTCGCGCTGTGGGCCCTGGCCTGGGTCGCGCGGGCCCTGCGCGTGCGCCGTCCGGCACTACCCTCGGGAGCGACATGAGCAGCGACTGGATCGAGCACGCGGAGGCGCGCCTGGCCGAGGCCGGGTACCGGCGCGGCGGCGCCCGCCGGGCCGTGATCGAGCTCCTCGCCGACGGCCATTGCGCGATGACCGCCGCCGAGATCGAGGAGCGCCTGCGGCGGTCGGGCCGCGCCGTCGGACGCGCGTCGGTCTATCGCACGCTCGAGCAGCTCGACTCCCTGCATCTCGTCACCCGCCTCGACGTCGGGCAGGGCACCGCCCGCTACGAGGCCGCGCTGCCGTCGGGCGACCACCACCACCATCTCGTGTGCGACAACTGCGGCAAGGTCGAGCCGTTCGAGGACCCCGAGCTCGAGCGCACGATCGAGCGGATCGCCCGCCGCGTGCCGCAGTTCCACGTCGGCGAGCACGACGTGGTGCTGCACGGCGAGTGCGCGCGCTGCGCGGGTTGACCGCTACGCCGAGCCGGCCAGCGCGCGGTCGACGGCCGTGGGCGACGGCAGCTCCTCGATCATCAGAGGTCAGGCCGCCGTGCCTCGCCCGCCGTTGTCAGATCCACGCCGCATAGCGATCTCGATCCGACAACGGTCGCGCGAGAACGTCGCGGCCGTGACGAGTGGCGATTCCGCCCCGCTGAGCGGGGTTGAATCGCCATTCACTTCTTGGAGCACGGCGTCGCTGCGTCACCCGCGCGGCGCGGCGACCTAGAAGGGCCGCCGCGCCAGGCCGAGCAGCGCCTGCGCCGTCACCCACACCGGCGTCTGGACGCTCGAGCGCGAGTAGCGGAACGAGCCGTCGCGGGCCTGGAGCGTGCGCAGGAACGCGATCGGGTCGCGCCCGCCGCGGCGGCGCAGCCGCCGCGGGTCGCGCCCGGCCGCCGCCAGCGCCTGGATCGCCCACGCCGTCGACTGCGCGTTCGAGGCCTGGCCGGGCAGCAGCGGGAACCCGCCGTCGGCGCGCTGGCGGGCGACGAGCCAGCGCAGCGCCCGGCGCACCGGGGCCGACCCGCGGCCGCGGCCGCCGCGCAGCAGCCCCTGGACCGCCGCGGCGGTGTCGTCGACGCCGCTGGCGCCGCCCCGGCCCGCGGCGCTGAACCCGCCGTCGTCGTTCTGCTGGCCGGCCAGCCACCCGGTCGCGCGGCGCATCGCGTCGTCGCCCGGCGCACGGCCGGCGGCGCGCAGCGCGAAGATGCCGAACGCGGTCGTCGTCACCCGCCCGTCGAACGAGCCGTCGGGGAGCTGCAGCTCCAGCAGGCGCGGCACGAGCGTGCTGGCTCCGCCGGTCGCCCGCAGGGCCAGGATCGCGCGCGCGGTCGTCGACGCGTCGTCGAGCTCGGCGGTCGCGGTCCGGGCCACGGCCTCGGCGAGCGTGTCGCCGCCGAGCTGGCGGACGTCGGCCGGGTCGCGCCCGGCCGCGCGCAGCCCGATGGCGACCCAGTGCGTGGCGATCGGGGTCGTCTGCGACCGCGGCTCGAACCCGTAGCCGCCGTCGCCGTTCTGCGCGCGCTCCAGGTAGGCGACCGCCCGCTGCGCCGGGGTGGCGGCGGTCCCGGCCGCCGCGGGCCCCAGCAGGAGCCCGGCGACGGCGAGAGCGAGCGCGACGAGGCGCCTAGCGGACACGGAACCGGAGGCTGTGGATCGCGCTGCGGTTGCCGGCGGCGTCCGTGGCCCGCACCTGCAGCTGGTAGAGGCCGGACGGCAGCCGCCGCGGCAGCAGGTACGACCACGAGGCCGACGAGCCGACCCGGAACCAGCGCGCCTCGCGGCGGCAGGAGATGCGGCGGAAGCGCTCCGTCGCGCCGTCGTAGGCCGCGCAGCGGCGGCCGTGGCGGCGGTGCAGGCGCAGCTCGACGGAGGCGATCGCGCCCTCGTCGGCCACCGTGCCGCGCAGCTCGCGCGGCGCGCGCCGCCGCGAGAAGCGCTGGCGGTTGCGCAGCCCGGAGATCGTCGCGACCGGCGGGGTCGTGTCGACCGCCGCCGGCGACTCCACCGGCGAGGGGACGACCGGGGCCGGGTCGGGCGCGGGCCCCTCCGGGGCGGGCGCGGGGGCGGGGGCGACGACGGCGACCTGCGGGCGCGGCGAGTTCACCCGGCTCGCCTGCGTGGCGACGAGCCGGATCGTCCCCGGGCCGCTCGGCGCGATCAGCGTCGCGCGGCCGTCCGGCCCGGTGACGGCCGTCGTCGAGCCGTCGCTGACCGTCGCGCCGACGGCCGGCGCCGACGTCGTGCTCGCGCCGTCGCTGACCCGCTCGATCACGGTGACCGTGTACGGCTGGCCGGCGGTGACGGCGGCCGGCACCCCGGTCAGGTACAGCGGCCAGACCGTGCCCTGGAATCCGGGCCCGTCGACCTGCGGGTAGAAGAGCAGCTCGTCGCCCGGCTGGACGATGTAGTCGCACAGCCCGACGGTGCTGTAGGAGCCGTTGACCCAGAACGCCCAGTAGTCGCTCTCGGCGTACGTGTGCGACTCGCCATGGATCGTCTCCACGTACATCTGGCGGTCCCAGTTGCCCGCCGTCGCGAGCTCGAGCGCCTCCCCGGCGCTGTGCGGCTTGCAGGCGGCGTTCCCGGGGACGCCGGCGCCGGTCGTGTTCACGGTCGTCGTGCCGGCGACGGTGTTGCCTTCGATGCGGACCGTGACGGTGGCGGCGCCGGCCGGGGCCGTCACGAGGACGAAGGCGAGGAGCAGGCCGGCGACCAGCCGGCCGAATGCGTGTGGCATGAGCGGTGCACCCCTTTCCGCGAGGGCGTCGTTGGAACCGTTCGGCCGGAGGCAGGTCTCCTGGCTCCCGGGCCCATCCCTCCGCGCCTTCCCAGCGGGCTCCTCGCCTGCCAGTGGCTGCGCACGTCACGCGTGCGGTGGGACCTCCCCGGTCACAGTGGCGGGACCGCGCCGGACTCGCACCGGCTTCCCCGTCTACCGACCGCTATGTGGTCCGGCAGCATACCCCGACCGCCGACGGGAGGGCGGCCCGCCGCGTGGGCGGGCGGCTCAGATCGCGAGCGCGCCGATCACGCCCTGCCACCAGCTGCGCTCGGCGTCGCTCTCGGCGCGCGCGAGCCGCCCGCGCGCGTAGCGCTGCAGGTCGCCGGCGGAGCCGATCGCCAGCGTGGGGCCGGTGATCGCGAAGCGGCCGTCCTCCAGGGCGCACAGGCAGCCGCGGGTGTCGCGGCGGATGCGCATGCGCTCGAGCACCTTCACGCCGAGGATCTCGTCGGGGCGGCCGGGGTCGCCGAGGTCGTCGGTCCACGGCCGCGTCGAGAAGATCGGCTGGCGTCCGTAGACGGTCGGGCGGCGGCGCGGGGTCTCCTCGAACGGGCCGTTGCGCCAGCGGTCGAGCAGCGCCGTGAACTCGTGCGCGGCCTCCTGGACGAGCAGCACGTGCAGGCGGTCGCCCGCCTCGATGCGCGTCGATCCGCGGGGCGGCACGGCCTGGCCGTCGCGGACGATCACGTTCAGCAGCGAGTCGCGAGGCAGTCCGAGCTCGCGCACGCGGCGGCCGACGACCGCGTCGGTCGGCGCGACCGGGTACTCGAGCACCTCCGCGCCGAGGCTGCGCACCGCGCCGGTCTCCATCAGCGGCTGCGGCACCGCGGGCTCGTCGGTCGTCACCCCCAGCCACGTCGCCAGCGGCACGAAGCTGATGCCCTGCAGGATCGTCGAGATCACGACCGCGAAGAAGACGACGTTGAAGAGCTGCTCGTCGTGAGGGACGTCGGCGATCACCGGGAACGTGGCGAGCACCACCGGGACCGCGCCGCGCAGGCCCGCGGCGCCGAGCACGAGCTGCTCGCGAGCCGAGAAGCCCTCGAACGCGGTGGAGACGAACGCGGCGATCGGCCGCGAGACGAACACGATCACGAGCGCCAGCAGCGTGCCCTGCCACCAGAAGTCCAGCAGCGTCGACGGGAACACGATGAGACCGAGCGAGAGGAACAGCACGATCTGGGCGACCCAGGCCAGGCCGGCGTGGAACGTCGTCACCGTGGCCTTCGCCGGGATCTGCCCGGTGCCGAGCACGAGGCCGGCGACGTAGACGGCGAGGAAGCCGGATCCGTGCAGCGTGTCGGCCACCCCGTAGGCGAGCGCCGCGGTCGCGATCGAGGCGACCGGATAGAGCCCCGACGTGTCGAACGGCGCGCGCCGGAACGCCCACACGCCGGCGCCTCCGATCGCCAGGCCGGCCGCGCCGCCGATCGACATCTCCAGCGCGAACTCGCCGAGCATGTCGACGACGCCGTAGTGGGGCTCCTGGATCCAGTGGATGAACCCGATGACGAGCAGCACCGCGACCGGGTCGTTGAACCCGGCCTCGCCCTCGAGCGTGCGGGCGATCCGCCGCCGCAGCGTCGAGCCGCGCAGGAGCGAGAACACCGCGGCGCCGTCGGTGGAGGACAGGACCGCGCCGATGAGCATGCCCTCGAGCAGCGGCAGGTCGAAGATCCACGCGGCGACGACGCCCGTGGCCATCGCCGTGATGAGCGTGCCGACCGTCGCCAGCGACAGGGCCGGGCGCAGCACCGGGCGGATCTCCTCGAAGCCGGCGGCGAGGCCGCCCTCGAACAGGATCAGCGACAGCGCGATGATGCCGATCGTGCGGGCGAGCTCGTAGTCGTTGAAGTCGATCCAGCCCAGCCCGTCGGTGCCGAGCAGCATGCCCGTGGCGAGGAACAGCACGAGGCCGGGCAGGCGCACGCGCCTGGCCAGGAGCGACGCAGCGAGCCCTGCGGCCAGCAGGGCACCGGCCACCAGGATGAGCTCGCCGTCTGCCACGGGGGCGGGATTCTATGGCTGCGTGCGGCTCCCGATGGGCTCGCGTCCGGCCTCCGGCTCGGCCGGCGCCGGCGTCGCGGGGGCCGTCGCGGGGGCGGCCGCCGCCGCTCGGCGCGCCCGCCGGCGCGGGCGCTTGATGCGGATCTCCTCCGCCAGGAAGTACGACCCGATCACGAACGCCATGGCCGCGACCTGCGCGCCGATGGTCTCCCACGTGGGGTACACGCCCAGCCACTGGCCGGACCAGTAGGGGATGTCGACGTCGAGCGGCGTGATCGGCACCCAGCCGGTGCCCTGCATCGTGCGGACGGTCTGGCCGACCATCATCACGAGCACCGCGCCGATCATCACGCCGGTGACGATCAGCATCTTCTTGTAGGGCAGCTTGCGCTGCAGCGCGAACGTCAGCAGCGCGACGCCGAGCGTGAGCGCCAGCCCGAGCGCGGTGCCCTCGAGCACGGCGACGGTCCCCGCGCTGAGCTCCAGCGACTGCAGGAACAGGACGGTCTCGAAGCCCTCGCGGTAGACGGACGTGAGGCCGAGCAGGCACAGGCCGACCGCCTGCGCGCTGAAGAACATGACGCGGTCGCCCTGGAGGATCCGCTTGCGGCGCTTGTGGAACGAGCTGATCCAGCCGGTCCAGTAGACCTTGTGGAAGAACCAGTTCGTGATCAGCAGCAGGACGCCGATCGCGACGAGCCCGACGATCGCCTCGAGCTTCTCGCCGTACTGGGCCAGCGACTCCAGCAGGGTCTGGGCCGCGATCCAGGTCACCACCGACACGAGCAGCCCGAGCCCGGCGCCGATCAGCACCGGCCGGCGCTCGCGGCGGCGCGCGCCGGCGAAGCTGGCGGTGATCGCGGCCAGGATCAGCACCGCCTCCAGGCCCTCGCGGAAGACGATGATCGCGGCGTTCGTGACGACCGTGGCCCGGCTGGTGGAGTCGCCGAGCGTCGCCTGCGCGTCGTCGAGCGCCTGGTCGAGCGCGAGGCGCGTGGGCCGCACGTCGCGCCGCGTCGCGTGGTCGGCGATGAGCTGGGCGAGGCCATCCTCGCCGCGGGCGCCGAACCAGATCAGGCCCTCGATCTGGTTGGTCAGCGCCGGGTCGAAGCCCTGCAGGCGCCGCTCGGGGCCGAACTCGAAGAACGCGTAGGCCTCCAGTCGCGCCTGCTCGGCCTGGCCGTACTGGCCGGCGCCGATCGCCGCCTCCAGGCGGTCGAGCGTGAGCTGGATGAGGTCGAAGTCGGAGTCGTCGGTCGACGCCTTCCAGGCCTCCGGGTACGTGGCGTCCAGCAGCGCCTCGATGCGGTCGGTGCGCGCCTGCACGTCGTCCGCGGTCGCCACGCCGGCCGGCTGCTCGCCGGCGCGCTTGACGATCGCCTCCAGCTCGGCCAGGCCGGTCGCGATCTGCTCGGTGGCCCGCGGGTCGCGGCCGGCGAGCCGGTCGCGCAGGTCGCCGAAGGCGGCCTGGGCGCCGCCGGCGAACGCGATCGCCTCCTGGATCTCGAAGTCGAGCGTGACACGGTCGCCGTCGACGCCACGCTCGTACTCGACCGGCACGAGCGCGAGGAAGCGGGTGAGCTGCTGGGCGCGGCGGGCCGCCTCCTCCGGGGTGAACGGCGCGGCGGTGAAGCCCTCGAGGGCCGCGTCGACGTCCGCGCGGGCGGCGGCGTAGGCGTCGTCGTCGGTCGCGATCGTCGCCGCGCGCAGCCGCGAGAACGCCTCGGTCGCGCGCGCCCGCGCCTGCGCGCCGCGCTCCTCCTCGTAGCGGTCGGCGAGGATCGCGAACGAGCCCGCGGCGTGCGCGGCGGCCTCGCCGCGGCGGGCGTCGTTGCCCTTCTCGCCCGCCGCGTCGGCGTCGGCGAGGTGCTCGCGCAGGCGCGCCTGGTAGGCGTCGAGCAGGTCCTTCTCGACGAGCAGCGCCGCCTCGCGCGGGGTGGTCTCCCCGCGCGCGAGGTCCCGCACGGCGCGGGTGGCGTCGACCCCGGGGCGCGTGAAGCGCGTGGCGGTGCGGAACTCGCGCAGCTTCAGCCAGGCGGCGGCGGTCTGCGCGTCGCCCGCCCGCACGGCGGCGAGCGTCACCGCGTAGGAGCCGCGGTACAGGGCGCCGCGCAGGTCGCCGCGCGCCGCCGCCAGGGCCAGGTCGTCGTCGGAGGCGACCGCGGCCTGTGCCCGGCGCAGCGCCCGGCGGGCGGCGCGGTCGGCCGCCGGCGCGTGCTCCTGCAGCGCGACGCGCAGCTCGCCCCCGTAGGCGGCCCGGGCCGCGCGCACGTGGCGGGCGGCGACGCGCGCGTCGGTCAGGATCAGCTCCGTCTGGGCGTCGAACAGGCGGTGGTCGATCGTGTCGAACGCCTGCCACGGCGCGACGACGGCCGCGGGCGCCGGCGCCGCCGCGAGGGCGGCGCCGAGCACGAGGGGCAGGAGGAGCGCGGCGACGCGACGCATCGGACCGGGCTAGGCCTGCAGCTCGATCCCGAGCTGCTCGGCGGCTTGCGTGATCTGGCCGGCGATCGCCTCGGCGCGGTCCTGCGCCTCGGAACCGAGCGTGTCGGCGTCCTGGGGGGTGAACCGCTTGCCGTCGGCCTCCTCGTCGCGCAGGCGCGCGGCGAACTCGTGCAGCTCCTGCAGCGAGCGGCCCGTCTGCTGGGCCTGGGCCTCGTCGGCCTGCGCGATCAGCGGGCGGACGTTGTCGTAGACGAGCACCAGGCCGCCGAGGATGTCGGCGATGTCCTGCAGGCGCGACGCGGCCACGAAGCCCGACTCGGTCGCGGCCTCGCCGGCGATCGCGCGCGAGTTCTTCCAGGCGGCGAAGTACTCCGACATCGTCGGGGTCATCACGACGAGCGCGGTCAGCGCGTCGGCCTCGTTGGGCTCCCACGCCTCGGCGTCCTCGCGCAGGTCCTGCGCGGTCGCGTGGAAGGCGCGCGCGACGGCGACGAGGAAGTCGGCGTCGGGCAGCGCCTCGCCGAACGTCACCTCGCCGTCGCCGTCCAGGTCGGGCTCGACGCCCTCGGCGACGAAGCGCTCCTCGGTCCCCCACAGCGAGGTCTCGGCCAGGAAGAAGAAGTTCCCCGGCTGCTCGAACGTGCGGCCCGCCGGGGTCTCGATCGTGAACGCCACCGCGTTCTCCGGATCGCCGCCGTCGGCGCCCGCGTCGATCTGCACGTCGTAGTCGGCGAGCGCGGGGACGCCGGCGACGACGCCCTCCATCTCCTCGTATGCGGGGTTGGCGGCCTGGAAGGTCCGCTGCATCCGGTCGATGAGCTGCGTCACCTGCTCGCGGTCCTCGGCGAGCATGCGCGCGTAGTCGAAGTCGTAGCGCTCGGCGAGGGCGTGGTAGGCCTCGGCGTCGCGTTGCAGCGACTCGGTCTCGGCGACGAGCCGCTCGGCGTGCTCGAGCAGGTAGTCCTTGATCGCGCCGAGGTCGGCCTCGGCGGCGGCGGTGGTCGCGGTCGCGGCGGACGTGGCGCCGTCGTCGTCCCCGCCGCCGCAGCCGGCGACGAGGGCGACGCACGCGACCAGCGCGAGCAGGGCGGTGCGGGGCATTCGGGCAGCCTAACGGATCGTTAGGGAAGCCTAATGCCCCGCGGGCCCGGCTCAGCGCACGCGGAAGCTCCAGGTGCCGCTCTGGCGGTGGCCGTCGGGGGCCAGCGCCCGCCACGTGACGACGTAGGTGCCGCGCGGCAGCGGCCGCGAGAAGGCGGCGCGCAGGACCGATCGCCGCCGCGCGTCGAGGCCCGTCGCCGCCGCGGCGACCTCGCGGCCGCCACGGCTCACCGTGATGAGGCCGGTCGTCAGCGACTGGCTGAAGCGGACGGTCACGCGCTTGGCGTTCGCCACGGTGTCTCCGGGGGCGGGGGTTCGCTTGACGACCACGGCGTGGCCGAAGGCGGCGGGTGCCGCACCGAGGGCGATCGCGGCGATCGCCCCGGCGACGATGGAACGGACGGGCATGCGGGACCTCCGGTCAGCCATGGGTCGAGGTGGTGGTGGGGGCGTCGGCCAGCGTCACCGTCGGCGCCGGCCGGTCGGAGCCGGACGGCCCGGTCCAGCGGACGACCTCGCCGCTCGAGTACGTCTGGATCGCGGGGAACGTGAGCGTCGCGCCGGGCCTCTCCGGCAGGCGCAGCGACAGCGCGAACTCCTGGAACTGGCCGGGCGCGATGCGGCCGAGGCCCTTGCCGCTGCCGCGGAAGATGATCGAGCTGACGCGGTGGGTGATCGGCCCGTCCTGCGTCTCGACCGGGGTCGCCAGCGGCGTCGTGCGCACGGCGATCCGCCAGCCGGGCACCGGCCGGTAGGAGACGGCGTAGATGCCGTCGGGCACCTGCAGGCGGACCTTCGTGGTGGACGCGTCGTCGCGCTCGTTGGGCACGCGCATCGTCAGGACGGTGTACGCGCCCGGGGTCTGCGGCGTCCTCGGCTGGAGCGTCACGTGGGCGTCGGCGATCGCGGGGAGCGCGAGGGCGCCGGCGGCGACGGTCGCGGCGAGGCGGATCTTCATGGATCGGTCTCCTTGGTCGGGGGTGGCTAGGCGTTGGCGCGGCGGCGGGTGGCGGCGAGCACGCCGAAGGCGGCGAGCAGCGCCAGGACGGCGACCACGAGCGCGGCGATCGCGAGGGCGTCGGACCCGTCGTCGTCCGGCTCGGCGGCCGGGGCCGCCGCGGCGGCGTCGGGCGCGTCGGTCGGCGCGCCGTGCGCGTCGACGCCCGGGCCCGCGACGACGGCGACGGTGGCGGCCGGCTCGTCGGAGCCGGGGCTGCCGATCCAGCGCACGACCTCGCCGTCGTCGTAGGTCTGCAGCGCCTTGAACGTCAGCACGTCGCCGGGCTCGCCGGGCACCGCCATCGAGATGCGGAAGTCGCGGAACTGGCCGGGGTCGATGCGGCCGTCGCCGCGCCCGCTGCCGGTCCAGGTGATCGTCGAGACCGCCTCGGTGATCGGGCCGTCGGGCGTCTCGATCGGCGGGTCGAGCCTGGCGAACTCGACCTCGGTCCGCCAGCCGGGCTCGGGCTCGTAGGAGACGCTCGTGACGCCCGGCGGCACCTGCACCTGGACCTTCACGGTCGCGGCGGCGTCGCGCTCGTTGGGCACGCGCACGTCGAGGACGGCGTGGCCGCCGGCCGGCACCGCGGTGGGCTGGACGGTCACGTGGGCGCCGGCGACGGCGGGCGCGGCCAGCGCGCCCGCGAGCACGGCGAGGATGGTCAGGCGTCTCATGCGATGGGCACCTCGATGCGTTGCTCGTACTGGTCGAAGTCGGACACGCGCACGGCGACGTCGAGCGTCCAGTCGCCGGGGACGCCGAGCAGCGCGCCGGTCGTCGTGACGTAGTGGCCGGGCCCGGCCTTGGACAGCTCGACGTCGATCGGGCCGATGTCGCGGTCGGGCTGCACGGCGCGCAGGCGGACCTCCTCGGCCTCGTCCCACTGGCTGCCGTCGGCGGGGTTCAGCAGGTACAGGTGGATCTCGTTGGCGCCGACGGCCGCCGGGTCGACCGTGATCTGCAGCTGCGCCGGCCCGACGGTTGTGGTCTCGCTCACCGGGCCGGCAGTCCGCGCGGTCGACGGCGGGTAGGAGCTGAGCGCCGCGGTGACGCCGAGCACCGCCACGACGAGGACGACCTCGGCGCGCAGCGCCCGGCGCACGGCGATCCCGGCCCCGGCCGGCCGCTCGCCGGCGGTCGCGATCGCCCGCAGCCGCGGCAGCGAGGCGCGCCGGTGCCAGGCCCCGATCGCGATCAGCGCGGCGAGCAGGACGGTCTTGGCGAGCACCGCGCGGCCGAACGCGGTGTCGAGCAGGTGCGCGAACGTGCGCACCTCGACGAGCGCCTGCACGACGCCGGCGACGGTGAGGACGGCGACCGCGCCGAGCGCGAGCGGCGAGAAGCGGGTCAGCGCGCCGGCCAGCAGCGGCGCGCGCCGGCCGGGGTCGAGCGTGCGGGTGGCCGCCGGGAGCGCGGCGAGCAGCACGGCCAGGCCGCCGGCCCACAGGCCCATCGCCGCGACGTGCACGGCGTTGGCGGGCAGCAGCAGCGACGTCGGGTCCTGGGAGGCGGCGTGGCCGCCGAGGCCCGGGACGAGCGCGAGCGCGATCGCCGGGACGGCGGCGAGCGCCGGCACGGCGGCGGCGAGCGCGGCGGCGGCCAGCCAGACGGCCACCGACACGCCCCACACGAGCCCGACCCGGGTGCCGAGCGTCTCGGAGACGACGTCGGGGTCGAGCGCGTCCCACCCCGACACGCCGGCCGCGACCGCGCCCTCGAGGACGACGACGGCGGCGGCCCCGATCGCGCCGGCCACGCTCGCGCCGACCAGCAGCAGCCGCACCCGCCGGCGGAACGCGGCGGCGGCCGCGGTCGTCGCGGCCTCCCGCGGCCAGCACCACAGCAGGAAGCCGACGCCGCCGACGAGGGCCGCGATCGCCGCGAACACGACGCCCTTGGCGACCCCGAGCGCGACCTCGGTGACCGGCCCGGCGTCGGTGCCCTCCAGCAGCTCGGCCACCGTCGCGCCCGCGCCGCCGGCCTCGCCGATCGAGAACGTCGACCCGCCGCTCACGACGTGGCCGTCGGTGGAGAGCACGCGGTAGGTCGCGGTGTAGGTGCCGTCGGGCAGCGACGGGCGCAGGCCGACCGCGATCCGCGTGCGCGCCCCGTCGGGATGGAACGCGTCGCCGGCGTCGACCCGCTCGCCGGCGGCGTCGAACACGCGCACCGAGCCGAAGCGGCCCTCCACCGGCTCGTCGAAGCGGAACTCGACCTGCGTGGGCTGGCGCTCGACGACCTCGCCGCGCGCGGGCGAGACGCCCTCGAGCTGGGCGTGCGCGGACGCGACCGCGGGCGCGGCCAGCCCGGCGGCGACCAGCACCGCCACGATCGCGAGCAGGCGGCGCGTCACCACGCCTCGCGCTGCGTGTCCGCGGCGGCCGGCCGGCGGCGCCGGCGGCGCACGATCACCACGAACGCGGCGGCGGCCACGAGGACGGCCGCCAGCGCGACGATCGCGGCGATCGGCACCGAGCCGTCGTCCAGGGGCGTCCACCAGAGCGTGCCGGTGATCGCCCCGGCGCGGTCGCCGATGCGGATCGGGATCTCCCAATCGTTGACCTTCGTCAGCTTCGACTCGTCCTTCACGATCGGCGGCGTGCCCTCCGCCATCCAGTGGAAGCGGTGGTCGTGCCACTCGAACCGGCCGGTCCGCGACAGCGTCTGCCAGTCGGGATCCGCCTCGGGGCTCACGCCGTCGGGGATCGCCACCTGGCCGAAGCGCTCCTCGTTGAGGTACGTGGCCTCCGAGTTGCGGTTGACCTGGACGGTGCCGTCGGCGAGGACGCGCGCGTACGGCTCGCCCTGGTAGCCCTCGATCAGGACGTCCTGGCCCGACCGGTTCGTGAGCAGCAGGCGATCGTCGCGGTTGAGCACCTCGATCGTGATGCCGTCCGTCGCGGGGGTGACCGCGCGGACGTCGGAGCGGAAGTTGGGGTTGCCCTCGTGGGCGAAGGCCGTGGCGGCCGGCAGCGCGCAGGCGCAGGCGACCGCGACGGCGAGCAGGCGGCGCACGCGCCCTCCTCTCGACTCGAGTTGACGACGGTCAGCTCAGAGCGGGAGGGGGCCGCACGGCGAGCGAGGCGCCGAGCAGCAGGCCGCCGCGCGGCACCGTCGTGCGCGCGGGGCGGGGTCGCGGGGCGGCGACCGGGGCGGGATCGTGCGCGGTGTCGGGCCGCGCGCGGGCGGCGCGCGCCCGCTCGATGCGGTCCTCGCCCAGGTACCGGCCGGCGAGCAGCCAGAAGGCGACGAACAGGCCGGGCGCGAACATCACCAGGCCCTCGAGCGCCGGGTGCACGCCGCGCAGCAGCATCCACGCGACCACGACCAGGGCGAGGCCGGCGATCAGGCGTGGCAGGTGGCGGCGCACGCCGCAAGGCTAGCGGGCAGGCCTTCGGGCGTGCGTCGCCGAAAGGTCATCGAGCGACGGACCGCTCTGCAACGGGTCCTGCCGTGTTCTCGGATGACGATGGCCACCATGGATGACGACGCATGACCCCGACGACCCCTGACCTCACCCGCCGCCGCCTGCTCGGACTCGGCCTGCTCGGGGCCGGCGCCGTGGTCCTCGAGGCCGTCCCGGGGGCCGATCGCGCGCTGGCCGCCGCGAGCGGTCCGCGCGCCGTCTCCGCCGCCGTCGGCGTGGGCTCCGGGCGCCGCCTGGGCCCGATCCGCGTGCCCGGCGGCTTCGACCTCGCCGGGCTGCGCTGGGACGGCGACGGCCACGCCCGCATCGAGCTGCGCGCCCGCCGCCGCGGCGGGCGCTGGACCGAGTGGCTGCCGGTCGGCGCCGCCCATGACCACGGGCCCGACGCCATCGCGCCGAACCCGGCCACCGATCCGGTCTGGACCGGGCGCGCCGACGAGGTCGAGCTGCGCCTGGACCGCTCGCTGCGCGGCCTCACGCTGCACACCGTCCGCGCCGACGGCGCGCGCCGGAGGATCGTCGTCGCCCGCGCCGCCCAGTCCCCGGCGCCGCCGCCGATCATCACGCGCGCCCAGTGGGGCGGCGACACGCTGCGCACCCGCGGCACGCCGGAGCTTGGGACGGTGCAGATGGCGTTCGTCCACCACACCGTCAACGCGAACAGCTACACGGCCGAGGAGTCGCCCGCGATCGTCCTGGCGATCGCGAAGTACCACATCCGCTCCAATGGCTGGAACGACGTGGGCTACAACTTCCTCGTCGACCGCTATGGACAGATATTCGAGGGCCGCGCGGGCGGGATCGACCAGCCGGTCATCGGCGCCCAGGCCCAGGGCTACAACTCGGTCTCGACCGGCATCTCGAACATCGGCACGTTCGAGGACGTCGGCCAGACCGAGGCGGCGATCAACGCGATGGCGCAGCTCATCGCGTGGAAGCTCGCGATCCACGGCGTGAGCCCGCAGGGGACCGTCGAGGTCGTGTCCGCCGGCGGCTCGTCGAACCGCTACCCGTCGGGCCGGCGCGTCACGTTCCAGCGCATCTCCGGCCACCGCGACGGCGACAAGACGAGCTGCCCGGGGTCGGCGCTGTACGCGCAGCTGCCCGAGATCCGCCGCCGCGCGATCGCCCAGGACTACCCGATCGCCGCGCCGGACGTGCCGGTGCCGGGCGTCGGGCAGGAGCAGCTGTCGATCGCTCCGGCCGCCACCCAGGTCGCCGCCTACTCGACCGTCCACGTGATCGGCGAGCTGCGCGACGTCGACGGCGGGCCGATCGCCGGCGCCGAGGTCCGCATCCAGAAGCGCGGGGCGACGCGCTGGTCGACGGCCGCCCGCGCCCGCACCGACCGCGACGGCCGCTTCGACGCGGCGGTGATCGTCCGCCAGAACTCGCGCATGCGCGCGTACTACGGCGGCGACGCGGAGATCAGCGGCGAGGTCCTGACCTCCGAGGAGGTCACGGTCACCGCGATCCCGAAGCTCACGATCGAGCTGTCCGCCAAGCGCGTGCCGGTCGGCGGGACCGTCCAGGTGAAGGTCGGGGCGCGCCCCACCCGGTCGCGCGTGCAGCTGACCGTCGCGCGGCGCGGGCCCGACGGGCGCTACCGCACCGTGTCCCGCCACCGCCTGCGCCGCTCCGGCTCGAGCCTCGTCGCGAGCGTGCGCCTGACCAAGCCCGGCCTGTACGGGTTCTCGATCGCCGCGCCCGCCGACAGCAAGGGCGTCGCCGTGACCGCGCCGCGCATCCACGTGCGCTGCGCCCGCGGCATCCAGGCGTCGGGCCCGACGCGCGTCGAGGCCGGCGGCGTCGGGGAGTCGACGGGCGGCGGCGCCGTCGCGGCGACCGGCTGAGGGATCGGCCGCGTCGGCGCGCTCGTCAGCGGGCCCGGCTGACCCCGCCCCCGCGCCGCTCGGGTGGCGCCGCCCCCACGCCGTCGCCGTCGGACGGGGCGGTCTCGACGCGGTCGCGCCCGCCGCGCTTGGCCGCGTACAGCGCGCGGTCGGCGGCGTCGAACAGCCGCGCGAACTCCACGGCGTCGCCGCGCGCGGCGCTCACGCCCAGCGAGGCCGTGACGTCCACGCCGTCGGGCTGCAGCGCCGCGATGCGGCGGCGCAGCCGCTCGGCCACCCCGGCGCCGTGCTCGAGGTCGACGCCCGGCAGCACGATCAGGAACTCCTCGCCGCCGAGCCGGTAGGCCAGCTCGAACGAGCGCAGCTCGCCGCGGATGGCGGCCGCCAGCGCCCGCAGCACGGTGTCGCCGCGCGCGTGGCCGTGCGTGTCGTTGATCCGCTTGAAGCGGTCGATGTCGAGCGCGACGAGCGCCACGGAGTCGCCGGACAGGCGCGCCTGCTCGGCGAGCTCCTCGAAGCGGCTCAGCAGCGACGTGCGGTTCAGCAGCCCGGTGAGGGGGTCGAGGGCGGAGCGCGTGCGCTGCCGCCGCTCGGCGTCCATCATCGCCGCCGCGAACACGCCGAGCGAGAGCGCCAGCGGCAGCACGGCGATCGCGGGCGCCGGGTCGTCCGCGAACGCCGCCGGGTCGGTCGCGACGACCGCCGCGATCGCCAGGCCGACGAAGGCCGCCCCGCACCACACGCCGCGCGCGTCGAAGCGCCCGGCCAGCGAGACGATCGGGATCACGATCCACGGCAGCAGGGGGCTCACCGGCCCGCCGGTGAGCGCCGCCGCGATCGCGGTGACGATCGTGTTGAGCACGAAGCCGGCCAGGACCGTGATCGCCGGATGGGTCGTCCCGGCCTGCAGGCGCCGGCGGATGACCACCTCGTACATGAACGCGAGCCCCGCCAGCAGGGCCAGCACCCACCACCCCGTCCAGGGGGTCAGGACCCCGAGCGTGACCGCGATCGCCAGGTAGGTGACGATCCGCGGACGGCGCAGCGTCTCGTCGAGCTCCAGCAGGCGCTCGCGGTCGGCGTCGGTCGGGCAGAAGAAGGCGGCGATGCGCTCCACCCGTTCGATATCGGCGACGTTCCAGCGGAAATTGAGCGGGATTCAACCGCTCTGAGCGATCCTTAGCCGGGCTTCAGCACGTCTTAGGAGCCGTTGAGGCGCCCGGCGTCGCGCGCGGCCGCCTCGGCCGCCTGCAGCTGCCCCTCGACCAGCTCCAGACCGGCCGACCAGAAGCCCGGGTCGGCCAGGTCGATGCCGACGATCCGGCCGAGGTCCTCGGGCAGCATCGACCCGCCGGCCGCCAGCATCTCGATGTAGCGCGGCACGAACGACGGGCCCTCCTCGAGGTAGCGGCCGTAGACCGACAGCGCCAGCAGCTGCCCGTAGGCGTACGCGTACACGTAGCCGGGCGTGCCGATGAAGTGCGGGATGTAGCTCCACCAGGTGCGGTAGCCCTCGGTGATCTCGACCGAGTCGCCGAACAGGTCTGCCTGGGTGCTCGCCCACAGCTCGTTGAAGCGGTCGACCGACAGCTCGCCCTCGGTGCGCCGGGCCGTGTGCACGGCCTCCTCGAACTGGTTCATCGCGGTCTGGCGGAACACGGTCGCGATCGCGCCCTCGATCGCCTCCGACAGCAGCGACAGGCGCGACGACGGCTCGGACGTCTGCTCCAGCAGCCGGTTGAACACGATCGTCTCGCCGAACACCGACGCGGTCTCGGCCACCGTCAGCGGCGTGCCCTGCTGCAGGATGCCCTGCTTGGCGGCGAGCGCGAAGTGCAGACCGTGCCCGAGCTCGTGGGCGAGCGTGAGCACGTCGCGGCGCTTGAACGTGAAGTTCAGCAACACGTACGGGTGCACCGACGGGACCGCCGACGCGCAGAACGCGCCGCCGCGCTTGCCGGGCCGCACGGGCGCGTCGATCCAGCGCTCGTCGAAGAAGCGGCGGGCCAGCGCCTCGAGCTCGGGCGAGAACGAGCCGAAGCTGTCGAGCACGAGGTCGCGCGACTCCTCCCAGCCGAAGCGCTCGTCCTCGCTGGTGACGGCGGCGCTGCGGTCGTAGTCGGCGAGCCGGTCGAGCCCCAGCATCTGCGCCTTCAGCCGGTACCAGCGCTGCGGGATGTCGTAGCGGGACTTCACCGTCTCGACGAGCGCCTGCACCGACTCGTCGGAGACCTGGTTGGCGAGGTTGCGGCTCGTGAGCCAGGTCGGATACCTGCGCAGCCGGTCGTCGACCGCCTTGTCGTAGATCAGCGTGTTGTAGATGAAGGCGCGCGTGCGCAGGCCGGGCGCGAGCGCCTCGGTCACGGCCTCGGCGGTGCTGCGGCGCACCTCGCGGTCGGGCGACAGCAGGCGGCTGAGCGCCACGTCCAGCGGCGCGCCCTCGACCTCGATCGCCGACACCTGCTCGGAGTGCAGGCGGGTCCAGGCCGAGCGGCCGGTGACGGACTTCTCGCTGAGCAGCCTCTCCTCCGGCTCGCTCAGCAGATGCGGTCGGTAGCGGCGCTCCATCCGCAGGTGGTGGCGCGCGAAGTCGAGGCCGTCGGCGGCGAGCAGCTCCTCGGCCTTCTCGTCGTCGAGGGCGGCCCATTCCAGCCCGAAGAACAGGAGCTTGGTCTCGATCGCCGTGCTGCGCTCCTCGACCTTCTGCAGCAGCGCGCCGCGCGCGGGGTCGGTCGTGTCGGTCGAGAACCGCAGCGACGCGTACGAGCCGGCCTTGCCGACGAGCTCGTAGATGTCGGCGATCTCGCGCATCGCGGCCACGAGGCCTGGGCCGTCGAGCTCGGCGACCTTCCCGGCGTAGCGCTCGGCGAACGCGTCGGCGCGCTGCTGGGCCTCGTCGAGCTGCGCGTCGATGCGCTCCTCGCCCTGGCCGTCGAGCAGCGGCTCGAGGTCCCAGGACGCGGCTTGGAGGGCGGGGTCGGTCTCGGTCTCGGCGGCCATGCCCGCAGGCTACCGGTCGGCCGGTCAGCCGAAGATGCCCTCGAGGATCCCGCCGGCCGAGCGCGGGTCGACGTCGTAGGTGCGCTTGAAGCGCTCGTACTCGTCGTCGTCGGCAAGGGCGAGGACCAGCTCCTCGCGGGTGGAGCCGTACTCGCAGGCGGCCCGGTCGAGCAGCTCCAGCGCCCGGTCCTGGAGGAAGCCGAGCACGCCGCCGCTGCCGGGCGTCTCCCGGTCGTGGCAGGGGTCGGCGATGACCACGGGCGCCGGTCGTCGCTCGCGGTCGAGCACCGCCGCGCCGGCGACCGCGGCGACGGCGACCACGGCGGTCGCGCCGATCGCGACGAGGCGCACGTGGGCCCCGAGGACGAGCACGAGCGCGGCGACGAGCGCCAGCCCGCCGGTGATGAGGTAGGCGGGCCGGAACGCCTCGGCGACCGCGGCGACGATGACGTCGTCGACCCGCTCGGCGATGTGCTCGAACGCCTCGCGGTCGTCGCCGTCGAAGTTCGGGCGCTGCTCCTCGACCGCCCGCTCGAGGCCGCCGCGCGGGTCCTGCGTGTCGACGCCGTTCAGCAGCGCGGGCGCGAGCTCGATCTTGGCGATCGGGTCCATGCGCGCGTCGAGGACGACGGCGACGCCCTGGTAGCGGGCCGACTCGGTCACCTCGTCGAGCTGGTTGCCGACGACCGGCGCGAGGATCGCCAGCGCGACGACGATCCCGATGTGGCGGGCGACGAGCACGCGCTCGGCGTCGGCCGACGTGCGCTCGGGCAGCATCCCGCCGGCCAGCGCCGGGTAGGCGAGGCCCATCCCGATGCCGGCCAGCGCCTGCGGCGCGATCGTCCAGGCCAGCCGCGCGTCGGGCAGGTAGGCGAGCGCGGCGGCGCCGGCGGCGACGAGCAGGCATCCGCAGGCGGCGCGCACGTGGGCGTCGCCGGGGATGCGGCTCGCGGCGAGCGCGGCGACCGGGAGGACCGAGACCGCGAGCGCGGCCTCCAGCGGGTCGACCGACCAGCCGGCGACGAGCTCCAGCACGAGCAGGAACAGCACCGCGGTCAGGGCGGCGCTGATGGCCCCGAGCGCGATCGCCGCGCGCCAGCGCAGCGGAGCGCTGGCCGGCGCGCCCGGCGGCGGGATGCGCAGCCCCCAGCAGGCGATCGCGGCGGCCGCGGCCACCGGCGCCTGGGCGACGAAGATCGCGCGCCAGTCGAGCAGGTCGGTCAGCAGGCCGCCGATCGCCGGGCCGGCCGCGGTGCCGAACACGGCGGCGGCGATCCACAGCCGGCGGCCCAGCGAGGCGTCGTGCCCGCCGGCGTCCATCAGGTCGAAGGCGGCGATGAGCGCGGCGGCGCCGCCGGCGGCCTGGACGCCGCGGAGGATCAGCAGCGCGGTGAGGTCGTCGGCCGCCGCGCAGCCGACCGAGGCGGCGGCGAACACGAGCATGCCCACGGCGCCGACGTGGCCGGGGCTGACGCGGCGGGCCAGCGCCGCGGCGGGGCTGATGCCGGCGGCGAGCACGAGCGTGTAGACGCCGATGACGGCGGCCACGCCGGTGACGGTCGTGTCGAGCTCGTCCAGCAGCGGGGGGAGCGCGAGCGCGACGATCGAGGAGTCCGCCAGGGCCAGGCCGGCGGCGACGGCGACGAGGACGAGCTGGGTGCGGCGCACGGTCGCGCCAGTCTCGCGGGTGGCGCGGCGGCGCGCACTGGGGCTATCCGCACGACCTGGGTGCGGCGTGCAGCTCCAGCGTGCCGAACGCGGTGCCGAGCCGCAGGTGCGTGCGGACCTCGGCGAAGCCGGCGGCGCGCAGCAGATCGGGCAGGCGCCCCTCGCCCAGGGCGCGCGTGGTCTCGACGCCGTCGATCCGCCGCAGGACGCCGAAGCCGGCCCGCGGGACCAGCCCGCGCGGCCGCCCCCAGTCGGCGACGTGGAGCCGGCCGCCCGGCGCCAGGACGCGGCGCATCTCGGCGAGGGCGTCCGCCTTCGCCGCGTCGGTCAGGTGGTGCAGGACGAGCGAGACGACGACCCGGTCGACGCTCCCGTCGTCCAGGGGCAGCGCGGTGGCGAGGCCCTCGCGCCAGTCGACCCGCTCCGCGCCGGGCTTGCCCTTCGCGATGGCCAGGGCGGCGGGGTCGCCGTCGACGGCGACGACGCGCGTGCGCGACGCCAGGGCGAGCGCGAGCGTGCCGGTTCCCGCGCCGACGTCGGCGACCGTGCGCGGCCCGCCGTCGAGCACGGCGCGCGTCAGCGCGGGTCGCCAGCGCGGCTCGCGCATGGTCAGCGCGACGATCGGGTCGTAGAGGCGCGTGAGGGCGTCCAGGCCCGCGGCGGGGACGTAGCGCTCGGCCATCGCGGGACATTGTGCCGGGGTCGTCCAGGTCCGTCCGGACGCTTGCCTACCTTCCGGCGCTCCTTGACGGACCTCGCAGCACCCCTGAGACATCCTCCCCACCCACCCCGGAGGCTCCCGGAGTGGCCCGCGAACCGGCCCTTGCGCGCCTGGCAGCGCGAGGCGCTGGCCGCGCTCGCCGACCACGACGGCGACGCGTTCCTGGCCTCGGCGACGCCCGCCGCGGGCAAGACCACGTTCGGCCTGCGGGTCGCCTGGGAGATGCTGCGCAGCGGCCGCGTGGCGCGCGTCGTGGTCGCCGGGCCGACCACGCACATCTGCCGCCAGTGGGCGGCCGACGCGGCCCGCTACGGCATCGACCTGGAGCCCAACCGGCCCAACGCCGAGGGCCCCGAGCCGCGCGACCGCGACGGCATCGCGGTGACCTACCAGACGATCGCCGCCGGCCCGAAGGTCCACGCGGGCGCGGCCCGCCGCCGGCCGACGCTGCTCATCGCCGACGAGCCCCACCACATGGGCGAGCACGCCGCCTGGGGGCGCGGCGCCCAGGAGGCGTTCGGCGGCGCGGTCCTGAAGCTGCTGCTGTCCGGCACCCCGTTCCGCTCCGACAACGCCGCGATCCCGTGGGTCGAGTACGACGACGAGGGGCTGTCGCAGGCCAACTACGTCTACGGCTACTCGCAGGCGCTGGTCGACGAGGTGTGCCGGCCGATCACGTTCCTGCCCTACGACGGCGAGATGGAGTGGCGCAGCGACGGGCGCCTGCGCTCGGCCACGTTCGACGTCGCGCTGCCCGCCGCCGAGGCCGCGCGGCGCCTGCGCACCGCGCTCGACGCCCACGGCGACTGGATGGGCGAGGTGCTGCGCGACGCCGACGCGCGGCTGTCGCGCGTGCGCGCCGACGGCCACCCCGACGCCGGCGGGCTCGTCGTCGCCTCCGACCAGGAGCACGCGCGCGCGATCGCGGCCCGGCTGGAGGGCATCGCCGGCGAGCGGCCCGAGATCGTCATGAGCGACGAGCCCGAGGCGAGCGCGCGGATCGCCGCGTTCAGCGCGTCGACGCGGCGCTGGCTGGTGTCGGTGCTGATGGTCTCCGAGGGCGTCGACATCCCCCGCCTGCGCGTCGGCGTGTACGCGACCGCCGCGCGCACCGAGCTGTTCTTCCGCCAGGTCGTCGGCCGCTTCATCCGCCGCACGCCGTCGCCCGAGCCCGCGCGGCAGATGAGCTACCTGCTGCTGCCGGCCGACTCGCGCCTGAAGGCGCTGGCGTTCGCGATCGAGGAGGAGCGCCGCCACGCGCTCGACCTCAGCCCGCGCGAGCTCGGCGACGAGGCCGAGCTCGACGAGCCCGTCGAGCAGGAGCGCAAGCCGAAGGGCGAGGGGTTCGAGGCGCTCAGCTCGACCGGCGCGATGCTCGACGGCGAGATCCTGTCGGAGACGACGATGCAGCTGTTCTCGCTCGACGAGCCCAAGCCGAACGCGGCGCTGGCCGCGTTCGCGGTGCCGGGCGCGGTGGGCGGGGGCCCGGCGCCGGCGTCGCCTCCTGCGGGCGGCTCCGCGCACGACGCGATGCACGAGACCGCGTTCGCCTCCCGCGAGCGCCTGCGCGAGCGCCGCGCCGCGCTCGTCGCCCAGCTCGCGCGCCGCACCGGCGAGCCGCACCGCGAGATCCACGCGCGCATCAACCGCCGCACCGGCGCTCGCTCGGTCGGGGCCGCCACGCGCGAGCAGCTCGAGAAGGGCAACGCCCTGCTCGAGCGCGAGCTGGCCCGGTAGCGCCCGCCCGCGGCCCGCCGGGCGGTAGACTCACGAAGATGACGCGGGCGTCATCCAACCGCTTCGACGTCGACTGGGTCGTCATCGGATCCGGGTTCGGCGGCAGCGTGAGCGCGCTGCGGCTGGCCGAGAAGGGGTACTCCGTGCTCGTCCTCGAGCAGGGCTCGCACCGCGACGACGCCGACATGCCGCGCTCCACCTGGGACGTGCGCCGCTACTTCTACGCGCCGCGGCTGGGGCTGCGCGGCATCTTCCGGATCACCCCGTTCAAGGACGTGCTCGTCGTGTCCGGGGCGGGCGTCGGCGGCGGCAGCCTCGGCTACGCGATGACCCTGTACGTGCCGCCCCCCGCGTTCTTCGAGGACCCGCAGTGGGCGGGCCTGCGCGACTGGCGCGCCGAGCTGGCCCCGCACTACGAGACCGCGCAGCGGATGCTCGGCGTCACCGACGTCACGCGCGACGACGTCGCCGACCGCCTGCTGCGCGAGTTCGGCGAGGAGATCGGCGTCGGCCACACCTACCGCAAGGCCCGCGTCGGCGCGTTCCTCGGCCCGCCCGGCCAGACCGTCGCCGACCCGTACTTCGGCGGCGAGGGGCCGCCGCGCACCGGCTGCACGAGCTGCGGGCGATGCATGGTCGGCTGCCCGGTCGGCGCCAAGAACAGCCTGCCCAAGAACTACCTGTGGTTCGCGCAGCGCCGCGGCGCGCGCATCGAGGCCGAGCGCCAGGTCACGCGGCTGCGGCCGCTGAACGGCACCGACGGCGCCGACGGCTGGGAGATCACGCACGAGCGCACCGGCGCCTGGCTGCGCAGGAGGCGGCGCACGATCCGCGCGCGCGGCGTCGTGATCGCCGGCGGCGCGCTGGGCACCAACCGGCTGCTCGCCCAGGCCCGCGAGGCCGGCGACCTGCCCAAGCTGTCGCCGCGCCTGGGCGACCTCGTGCGCACGAACAGCGAGGCCGTGCTCGCCGTGACCGTTCCGCCCGACCAGGCGGAGGGCCTGCAGGACCGCGTCGCGATCACCTCGTCGATCTACCCCGACCCGCACACCCACATCGAGACCGTCGTCTACGGCCACGACGGCGGCGCGATGCGCACGATGTTCACGCTGCTGACCGGCAACGGCAGCCGCGTCACGCGCCCGCTGAAGCTGCTCGCCGAGCTCGTGCGCCATCCGCTGCGGGCCGCCGACCTCATGTTCCGCCCGGGCTGGTCGAGCCGCACGATCGTGATCCTCGTCATGCAGTCGCTCGACAACGCGATCCGGCTGCGCCCCCGCCGCGGGCCGTTCGGCCTGCGGCTGCAGACCGAGCAGGACCCGGAGCGTCCGAACCCGACGTTCATCCCGGTCGCCAACCGGTTCGCGCAGTGGCTGGCGCGCCGCACCGGCGGCATCGCCGGCTCCTCGGTGCTCGAGGCGGCGCTGTCGATCCCGACGACCGCCCACATCCTCGGCGGCGCCCCGATCGGCGCCACGCCCGAGGACGGCGTCGTCGACGCCGACCAGCGCGTGTTCGGCTACGAGAACCTGCTCGTGTGCGACGGGTCGGCGGTGCCGGCGAATGTGGGCGTGAACCCGTCGCTGACGATCACGGCGATGAGCGAGCGCGCGATGTCCCGCATCCCGCCCAAGCCCGGCGCGACCCCGCACGAGCCGGTCGGCGTGCGCCCGATCGAGGGCGCGACCGCCGTCGCCGTCCCCGAGCCGCTGCTGCCCGCGTGATCGACGGACCGCTGCAGGCGATCGCCGGCGTGCCCGAGTCGGCGCTCGACGACGCGACCGCCGCGCGGCTGCCGGCGTCGAGCCCGCCCGCGCCGTGGCACGCGATCGCCGACGCGGTCGTGTGGCTGCACCGGGCCGCGCCCGGCGCGACGCTGCTTCAGCTCGGCGACCTGCGGGGCCGGCCCGCGATCCCGCTCACGGTCGCCGCCTTCATCCGCTACCGCGAGACGCCGGTCGGCCCCTACGACGAGATCCTCGCCGCGCCGGTCCTGCTGGCCGAGCGGCTGCTGCCGGCCGCGACCGTGCCGTTCATCGCGGTCGACTCGCTCGCCTCGCTGCGCGGCGGCCGCGAGCAGTGGGCGCTGCCCAAGGCGCTCGCGCGCTTCGCGTTCGCCGGCGACGCCGCGCGGGCCGAGGGCGACGGCTGGAGCGTCAGCGCCCGCGTGCGCGCGCGTCCGCGCGAGCTGCCGATCGCGCTCGCGCTGCGCGACCGCCAGCCGCTGCCCGGCGGCGGCAGCGCGCTCGTCGACATCCGCGTGCGCGGCCGCGCGCGGCTCGGCCGCGTCGCCGTCACGGCCGAGGGCCCGGAGCTGCCGAGCTGGCTGCTTCCGGGCCCTCACCCTGCGGTGGTCATCCGCGGAGGACGGATGATCTTCGGCGCGCCTCGCGGCTAAGCCACGACCGGGACGCGCGCCTCCTCCTCCGCCTCCTCGACACGCTCCGGCTCGTCGACCACCGGCTCGTGACGGAAGCGGGGGAGCCACTCCAGCCACCGGGGCAGGTACCAGTTCCAGTCGCCCAGCAGCTTCATCGCGGCCGGCAGCAGGACCGCCCGGATGATCGTCGCGTCGATCAGGACCGCGGTCGCCAGGCCGACGCCCATCTGCTTGAACTCGAGCATCGACAGCGTCGCGAAGATCGAGAACACCGCGACCATCACGATCGCCGCGCTCGTCACGACCGACGCCGTGGCCTTGATGCCGGTGCTGATCGCGCGCTCCGTGCTCAGGCCCCGGTCGAAGCCCTCGCGGATCCGGCTGAGGATGAACACGTGGTAGTCCATCGACAGGCCGAACAGCACGACGAACAGGAACAGCGGCAGCCACGCGGTGACCCCGCCGTTGGAGTGGAAGCCGAGCAGGCCCTCCAGGTTGCCGTCCTGGAAGATCCACACGAGGACGCCGTAGGAGGCGGCCACGCCCAGCAGGTTCAGCACGATCGACTTGACCGCGATCACGATCGAGCGGAACGTGACGAGCAGCAGCAGGAACGCGAGCCCGAGCACGAACGCGAACACCAGCGGCGCGCGCGAGGCCATGAGGTCGCTGAAGTCCTTGCTGCCGGCGGTCATGCCGGTGACGTTCACCTCGGCGCCGTCGACCGCGCCGACCGTCGCCGGGATCACGTCGTCCTTCAGGCGCGCGAGCGCCGCGTTCGACACGTCGTCGGTGCCGGCGCCCGCGAGCGGGATGTCGACGATCGCGGCGTGGCCGTCCTCGGAGACCGTCACCCCGACGGGGCCGCCCATGTCGTCGGCGCTGAGCGCCTCGGCGCGCAGCTCCTCGATCGCCTGCGTCATCTGCGGCGTGCGCACGTCGTCGGCCTGGATGACGACCACGGCCGGGGTCGGGCCGCCGGGGAACGCCGCCTGGATGCGGTCGTAGGTCTGCATCACCGGCAGGTCGTGGGGCAGGCCCTCGGCGCCCGGCAGCACGAGCTTCAGCCCGAGCGCCGGGATCGCCATCACGACCAGCAGGGTCGTCGCGACGATCGTCGACAGCCACGGACGGCGCAGCACGCGGTCCAGCACCCAGCTCCACACGCGCGGGTCCTCGCCCGGGCGGCGCAGCCGGTGCAGGAACGGCACGCGGCCCTTGTTCACGCGGTCGCCGAGCCAGGCCAGCATCGCCGGCAGGACGGTGACCGAGCCGAGCATCGCGACGCCGACGACCAGCAGCGTGCCGGTGGCCATGCCGGTGAAGATGCTGCTGCCCGACAGGTACATGCCGGCCATCGCGATCATCACCGTCAGGCCGGAGATGAGCACGGCCCGGCCCGAGGTCGCGGCGGCGACCAGCAGCGCGTTGCGCTCGCTGCGTCCCTTCTCGCGTTCCTCGCGCTCCCTGCGCATGTAGAAGAGCGAGTAGTCCACGCCGACGGCCATGCCGATCAGCAGGATCACCGACGAGACCGCCTCGTCGACCGGCCAGATCTGGCTGGGGATCGCGACCAGGCCGAGCGCCGCGGCGACCGACGTCAGCGCCAGCAGGACCGGCAGGCCGGCGGCGACGAGCGCGCCGAACGTGACGATCAGGATGATCAGCGTGATCGGGATCGACAGGAACTCCGCCTGACGGAAGTCCTCCTCGAAGCGCTCCGACAGCGCCTTGTCCGCGCTCGCCTCGCCGAACTGCTCGATGCGCAGCTCGGGATGCGCGCGCTGCGCGTCGGCGACGGCGGCGAGCACCGGCTCGATGCGGTCCTCGGCGTCGTCGGCGTCGCCGGACATCTCGGCCATGATCAGCGCCGAGCGGCCGTCCTCGGAGATCTGGTCGGCGTTGTCGCGCTGCAGCGGCGACTCGACGGTCGCGATCTCCGGCAGCGCCTCGAGCCGTCGTTCGACGTCGCGGACGGCGTCGCGGAATGCAGGATCGGACGCGGAGAGCGACCCGTCGCGCGCCTGCACGAGGACCTGCTCGTCGGCGGTCTCGGGGAAGTGCGCGTCGAGCGCCTTCTCGGCGCGGCTGGAGGAGCCGCTGCCGTTGTCGTCCTCGAGCTGCTGCGTGCCGATCATCCCGCCCAGGACGAGGGCGATCACGACGAAGGCGAGCCAGCCGAAGATCGCCTTCTTGCGGTTGTTCGCGCTCCAGCGGCCGGCGCGCGCAGCGAGGTTTTCACGTGTCTGGGGCATGACGGCAGGCTCTCGCCGGAGGGCATCGCCAGCTAGATGATTGATGCCACGCGAACTCAGGCGTTGAGGTCGGCGAATGCCCGGGTCGGGCGTCCGGTGAGCCAGTTGATCCAGATGCCGGCGCTGTAGGCCAGCAGCTTGGAGGCGATCCGGGCGCG